>WLWI01005518.1_pt1 | contig 10542 bp, 6 predicted proteins | sample 6701501 | NCBI WGS metagenome assembly WLWI01 (sample SAMN12718690, study PRJNA515312) | sponge metagenome | isolation source: marine sponge | host: Mycale hentscheli | place: New Zealand: South Island, Marlborough, Capsize Point | collected 2014-11-01
CCTTTCATTATTCTAGACATAAATACCTTTGCAGTGTTGGGGTCAAATACTTTGAATAGTATTTAAATACAAATACAAATTCTCTGAAGAACTCAAATACAAAATACAAATACAAATACTTTCTTAGGTGTAGTATTTCAATTACTAATACTTTTGAATTGCATCACAATTACAGTAGGTAAAGCATTACACGGAGAATAGATTATACCTGATGAACATTAGTTCTTCAAAAGTTTTGAACTTTGAACAATTATTTGTTGGATTAAAACATCTTTCCCACTATGCTATAGAATATTTGAACTGATACAGGACTGCATAAATACACTGGAACTAGTGTTGCAAGTATGCGGTGGTTGTAGGTGTGATTGTAATTCAGAGGCTCAGTGGTTTTTTCTATTACTTGACAGTGCTGGGTTGGATTCACATTGAGGCAATTTCCCTTTGTTCAGATACATTCAGTTAATTTTACAGCAGCTTTTCACAATAGGAGGTGGAGCTATTTAGTTATTACAATATAATTATGCCAGCATGGACCAAGCATCACTTGATTCTGTACTTTCCAGAACTAAACTCCAGAATGAATCCATCCAATAGAATATGCTCCAGATCTTTTATTTTCTACTTTCTATTATTACAAAAGCTCTCATTCCTACCTTATGATATTTTAAAATGTATTTGAAATACAAATACAAATACTTCACTTTTTAAATCTTAAAATACTAATACAAATACAAATACTCCAAATTTAAATACAGCTTAAATGCAAATACTCATGTGTTTGACCCCAACCCTGAACCCTTGTAAATTGGTGTTGTTCTTAGATTTAGTTTTCTCCTTCCTGATGTTAGCAGTTCATTCATTTAAGTTATGGACAGTCACATTATAATGCTAAGTATTGTGTGAATGAATATATAGTCATAGGAAATACTATATGGCCAACAGTTTTCAAAAGTAGCTATAGCTATTTCACCCCTTCTTGAAAAGAGCTCCCCTCTTAACAAGACCTAGATCTGCCTCTGACTTGGGCCCCCATCAACAATTATTATTTAACACATTTTGAAACTACGTTCCCAACTTTTTCTGTAAATCACTGCTTGTGACATTAGCTGTTAGCACTGCCTAATGTGAGTGTTTTAACCTGTATAATATAGAAAAACAATGTCAAAAAAGTATAACTTCTTGTTTTACTTTTGTTTTAATTCTTTATTGTCACATGCTTACTTAGTACTATTATTGTGTACTGTCGAGTCGATCACAGCATCATTCATCTATAATTCGTGCATCATCAGACTATTGGTAGCAAACAGTTTTAATCATGTGATACAAATATGTCATTGCCACCACACCCTTTGCACAGTGCTTTGTAACTTCATTGAAACAATACTTACCTAACTACAATTCCAACATTAACTCTATTTTAAACTCGTTTAAATCACATTTACAAAGGCATATAATTATCACTATTGCTTATTACGTCATTTTTTTAATGTGAAGGCTGCTAGCAACACAAATTTCATATAGCAAATCAATTGTTATTAGCACAGTCCACAAGATTGTCACATGTTTAATACAGCAGTAATGTGAAAAGATTGTAAGTTAAGCTTTTGTGCTAAAGTGTTTCTAAAAATATAAAGAAATAGAATATTTATATTTTCCTATACATGGTATTAGTTAGCCTACACAATCATATTCACCTGGAGCAATAATATGTGTAGTATACACAAATGTATGAGACTATATTGACTTCCATTGTATATTTAATGTAAAATTCATTGGTTTATGATAGCTATTGAGTTAATTTAGAACAGCAGTTTTTGTCAGCAATAATACAATTTTCCATGTGGTAGTAGAAAAAAGAAATGCAAGAAACCTCTTGACCAAAGAAATGAAACTGAACTGACTGCCACTACAAAATCCCAAGATATACTAATGAATCCCAATACTGCATATGAGACTGTGGATGTTCATTATGAAGATCCTCTTTACCAGACAATACAGCCAGTGGAAATGTAAAATGTATTTATGAACAACCTACTCTTTGAGGCCAGGAATTATATTTTTACTTATTCCCTAACAAGAATATGTGTGTTTAAATTTTACTGTTTTAGATAGTTAAAGAAGAAATAAAAATGCAATATTGTATTATATAATTACAAAACAGTTATACTTTATTGTGGATAAAATATCTGTCAATCATGTCTGTTTAAATAGGTTATCTAGAATACTATGCAATTTCTTCGTATACTGTCCTACATTGCCACATTGCTTAATGGCCTCTTATTCTAATCTATTCCTTTATCTTTATATGTAATAGTTTTGATTAAACACACATGATCATGAATTTATGTATGTTGAAGTCAGTGAATCTCATGAAATGAATTTTTACCTGAGTGTGTGTGTTGGAATACTCACCATGAGAGAGAGAGAGAATGCGACAGAGTCATGAGAATAATGTCATTGATTGTGCTGCACTCATCTTGGTTGGGTTATTTTAGCAGTGGCCCGACTGTATGATAAGTTTGAGAAACAGAGTTTAATGTATAAGATAATATGCTCGGTTGTCTCCTTAAGTCAAGGTCAGTCACTCTATGGAACTTTTACTCTAGAATAACTTGACTTAATGCTGAGAAACTTCTCCTTAACTCCTACTGGTAGAGAGTAAATCCACCCCACAACCTCAAGCTGTACAACAAAATAGCTATGTAAATTAGACAAACGATTGTCAGAAATGCCAGTTTCCCTAGCCTCACACACAGTATGGGGGGTGTGATTTGACAATACCACTGTCTCAGCTTCTCTGTATCACAGTCATAATGAAACCACACCCACATGGCTACGCTTGATTCCAAAAAGCTTCAAGCACTAATCAAAATCAGGAGAGACTGTGTTACTACCGTGCACTCTCTAGCCTGAATGTGTGTGCACCAGACTTATCTTTCACCTTGTCTCCATATTGACAAGAAACACTGCAGTGGCAGCAAAAGTGAGCATACTTAAGATTCAAGTAAAGCAGTTGCCAATAATAATCCTCCACATATGCATACAAAAAAAACTTACATGAACTTTCCAAATACTCCATCAACGGAGGAAATTTTTCACAAGTCATCGTCATTGGCTACTTAACGAGCATGAAGACTATGCCCAAATTTGGTTTTCTTAATAATCCCGACTCCACATTTTTCAACCTACTCCTACTAGTGATTGACATAAATTAGCCACACTTGCCAATGTATTAAACTTGCATACCCTACCAGTGGTGTAGGAAGATGTTTCCGTATGGGGGGGCTCCATAACAAAGAAATCAGGGCATGTGTTTTGTGGTTTAAGGGTGTTCATGTGAGAAATCACCTCTTCCTAGGGCAGTTTCAGTGTGGCAGTGGGTTATTATTGTCTTTAATTTACTATACCTATGTGTATTCAGTAAAAATTGCTTAGATGATGCTTTTTATAATTAATCGATCTTTATATTAATATTTATAATAATTGTGAAGTGATAAGTGAAATACAATTTAAAAAAAACAGAGAGAAAACACATTTTATTATTACATCCTTCCAAAATAGTTAAGTCTTCTGGTGTTCACAGAAATGAACTCTTTAGCTATTTGGGAGAGATCTAAATCTTCAGTTCTGGTTGGATGAATATATAAAATAAACAGATTGTTCAGTCTTGACTGAGTCATTGAATTTCTCAAAAATGTTTTTTTTTCTTTTCAAGGATGAGCAGGGGGGTAGGAAGCTATCTTGATTGGTCAGGCCATACAATGTGTTTGTTCAAGTATCAGTTTATTTATGGTCTTGATATTTCACTATTATGTTTCAACACCATTTAGCTAAATCAGTAATTACAACAAAAAAATTGAATAAGAAAAACAACAACAAACAAGTGAAGTTTATTGCTTCAGTGCATCAGCTGGCTACTGCTGGTTAAATGTCAATTACACCTTCTTCAGAGCTAATCCCTTCTCGACTATAAAGAGACTCTCAATGTGTCACGCATACACTCAGCCCCATCCATTTATTTGATTTTTATGTCACCCACGCATAGTTACCTGCTGGAGACCATGCTCCGTGAGGGATAGCGTGGGTGAAGTGTTGGAGAGATGATTTGAAATGAATTGGACGAACTGTCTAATAAGTCGTCCTATAGCTAACCGCAGTTTTACCTCTTACTACTTGGCGCTCCATTGTGTAGGCTAGTCCTATAACCCCCCACACCATGGGCGACTCCCACTGGTCTTATAAATGGATATAATCTCTACTTTCCTGAGCATGCTCTAGCATTCTGGAAAAGTAATAAGGCATTACGTACTTTACTCATGCGTGTGAACACGGGAGACTCCCACTGGTCTTATAAATGGATATAATCTCTACTTTCCTGAGCATGCTCTAGCATTCTGGAAAGTAATAAGGCATTACGTACTTTACTCATGCGTGTGAAATCTACATTTTTTTTAAATATGTGTTGTACCTTGATCAGTTCTATGGCACTAATAAATTCCATACCAAGACTTCTGCATATACTTTCCAACTTTGAGATTAGTAAAATTGGTCAGGCCACGACCTGACTGGCCTGACCGGTTCCTACGTCCCTGATGAGACCGATCGTTCAGCTGTTGCAGTGGTCACTGGAAATGTGAAATAGAGTTTCAAAACTTTGTGTACTTCCCCAAGCATTCTTTTAAACATTTCACGTTGACTCATACCTTCAGCTTAGTCTGGCGGGCCAGACCCTTTACCTTCTTTTTTATGGGCGGGGGAAGGGAAAGGGTCTGGAGTCACTAGCACCAACGACTTGTTCCTGAGGAATTTAATTAAAACGTGTCAAAATTGCGTCACGTATTCCCCCGCGCATTTTAATATTTCCCGGGAAAGCAGCTGTAACTTGCAGCTCGACCAGCATACCGGGTTGCGATCCGGCTTAGCTATGGAGTTCTGCTTAGGTTGTGGCTCTGATCTTCCATCAGAGTCTAGATATGTCCGTAGGCTAGTTGCAGAGAGATCAGATCTCTCAAGACTCCGTTCTGGGGTAGTGTTAGCCTGGCGTAATCTAATGAAGGAAGCGTTGGAAGAGAATTCTGGGCCCTCTCTATGTTCACTTTTTCCTGACATAGAAAAACCTGGAAAGATGTGCAAAAGTTGCTACAAGATGTATGACACGCTTTCCAGAAAATGCACCAAGCTCAGGTCCAAGCTATCTGTTGTAGCATCTAGGATTACACCAGTGCCTACTCCACCTGCAGCAACCCCTCACACTCCTTCAAGAAAAAGACTGACTAGTGCTGCCAATGTTATAGCTCAACACAAGAAGCAACTATGCCAATCTTACATTACAAACCTCATCAGGTAAGAGTCTCCCATGCTTGAAGAAGAAAAAAAAAAGAATCGTATAATGACGCATTATAATGACGTCCCATGACGAATGTACCAAGGAATGTGCTAAAACCGCCACCCCAAAATCGGGGTGGCTCGAACAAGTCGTTGATGCTAGTGACGCCAGACCCTTTCCCTTCCCCCGCCCATATAAAAAAGAAGGTAAAGGGTCTGGCCCGCCAGACTAGGTATTTACAGTACAAAGTGGGCGTATACCCTTATGTAGGCGGTGTCCGGCGATGAATATGTCAAGTGCGCATGTGTTAGTGTCGCCAACTAGACCCTTTACATACTGGTACGCTCTGGAAGTGGTCTTGTGGTACTATTGGTGCGGTTGTAAATAAGTTCAGCTTACCACAAATGCGACGAAAAAAAATACATTCTGTGACGATTACTTTCAAGATATGTTACCACACCGAGAAACCTCTCATTTCTTAGAAGTAAAGGTTCACACGAATACATAACTAAGACGTAAACGTTCTCATTCTTATTATAATAAGGCAAGGAGTTTGATAGTCTGGCGTAGCCAGACCCTTTACCCAACCGCTACGGGGAAAGGGTCTGGGCCAGGGACAATCAGGTACCTTGGCTGTTCTAGAGCTGCTAGCCCCACGATTTTGGGGGGTGGTCAATTAACATTCTTTTGGCCGTCTCCTAGGCCAACATGAGTGGGCGTCTGACCACTCTATAAGAGATCCTGCGCCGCTCAATCTCTGGTCGCCATGTCCTTTTCTGAGACTGCTGTGCGTGCTGCTGCTGTACATTCCTCTGAGCGTTTAGGTTATAGGAATTTGAAGGAATTGCAGATGCAGGTGATCGTGGAATTCGTAATGGGTCAGGATGTGTTCACAATTCTTCCCACAGGGTATGGCAAAAGTTTATGCTATGCGTGCCTTCCAATACTCTATGATAAGTTGCATGAAGATTCAAACAGGAGTATTGTAGTTGTTGTCACCCCATTGACAGCTATTATGGAAGACCAGGCAAGTTGGAACTGATGTAGGCATGCAAGTATTGTTAGCTTTCCTAGGTTTTGTGCTGGTCAACAAAGGGACTTTCAGTAGCAGCAGTTCATAGTGCCACTACACCTGAAGCATAGTTGCCAACTTTTAAAAATTAATTTTAGGTACACCTCAAACACCGCCCATTTCTGTAAACCACACCTAAAACCACGCCCCGATTTCAAATTTCATAATAATAATATTTGGATATCATATTTCAGTTTACATATTGAGTGCTTTGTGTGTGGCTTTTTTGCAATTTTTAAGTAATTCGTCATCAAGCTTTACTTCGTGGCAGCAATTGTCACTGTTGAACTTGATAGACATCAAACTAACTAGTGTTGACTGATCCAAATTCGACCGTTGGTCAGGTAAATCTTACAAAGTATCCAGAAATCCCGCTCAGAGTCTGCATTCGAACACAAATTTCCGGTACAAATGTAGGCTAATTACAATTTAGGTGCGGTACATTACAGACCTGATAACTCCGGTATTGTACCTGATGTTCAGGTACACTTGGCAACTATGCCTGAAGTGAAGGCTGGTGTACTTAAGGGAGAGTATGGCTTAGTTTTTTTTTACACCAGAATTATTGTTGGAGAGAAGATGGAGGGATGTGTTACATAGCAAGCCATATGAGCACTGAGTCCGAGCGTTCTTGATGAAGCTCACACAGTAAAAAAGTGGTGTGTTATAGTTTTTAAAAATGTATACTACTCATATGGATAACAAGATGTCTTTATTGATTGATTTTAATTTCATATAAAATAGCTTGTGTTACAATTTTCATCCAAAAGTTTGATTACATTCTAAACCAAGAGTACCCATGAAATTTTGTTAAGAAAACTTTGTTATAATTTATAGGGGTGAATCATTCCGTGAAGCGCTTCTTCACATTGGTGAAGTAAGAAGTTTGTTACCTAAGGGAGTAAATATAATGGCTTTGACTGCTACTGCAACTAAAACACTTCAGAGGCAAATCTCATATATTCTTGGAATGTACTTGCCCAAGGTGATTGCAGTGCCACCTTGTAAGAACAATATAATGTATTCCGTAACATCTCACACTTCATTGAAAAATACTTTTGAACCACTTTCGAAGAAGCTAAAAGAGGAAGGAACAAATATGTCTCGCATGATAATCTACTGCCGAAGTATTGTTGACTGTGCTGATATATATGAGTTTTTAAAGAGTGAGCTTGGGGACAGTTTCCTTGTACCACCTGATGCTCCTGATCAATCAAAGTTTCGCCTAGTGGATATGTATACTTCAATTACTGACGAAGAAGTAAAGAGTCAAATTGTGGTCTCATTTTCAGACGAAAGAGCACCTATTCGATTGGTATGTGCAACATCAGCATACGGCATGGGTGTGGACTGTCCTAATGTCAGAGAAATTATTCATTATGGTGTACCATCTGACACAGAGACTTATATACAAGAACTGGGTGAGCTGGTAGAGATGGCAAGCCCTCATTAGCCATTCTTGTAACACTCAAGTCGGTGACAAGACATGCAGAAAAATCTATGAGAGACTACCAAGCAAATTATGACACTTGTCGGAGAGACTATTTATTTAATGATGTGGACAATATGTACATGAAAATTCAGATATGTTTTCAAGCATGTGAGTGCAAAACATGTGTCATAAAACAATCAGATTTTAACATTTATAAGAAATTATTTTTATTTATGCAGAAAAATTGATGTATTATAATTAGTTTTTAATATAAGCTATGATCCATTTTTTTTATAGCAACAGTTGAATGTGCATGCAGTGGATGCCTAGGATTAGGAAAAAATGTATGACAGCGATTGGGAAATATTTTGAAAACAGTAGTGAGCTCATTCATCTGATAAATACCAAAGCAAACTCTACACATTTTTCCAGGATCAGATTCATTGATGTTAATTTCTTCTATGGTGACTCCTTGGGTGCCTACACCCACACAATAAAGTATCCGCGGTTTTTTGGGTAGCAACGTCCCGCTATGTAATAGCGGGTGCGGTTAAAGTAATTAAGTAACCGCGACAACATTCCTCTAGAACAAACAGCCAAGGTCCCCAGACCTTTCCCCGCGTAGCGGTTGGGTAAAGGGTCTGGCTACGCCAGGCCATTAAAAATCGTTTCTCCGTCCAAATTTCCCTTAAGTCTGGAGCCTATTGCAAAGACTTGAAAGCACTGGAAGTGCTCTCTATCTTGATAATTCTGGTAAGCTATCTAGTCTTGGTTCAAAACTTATAACAGTGGCAACACACAATACCTAGCTAGCAAACATGATGTTTCAGGTATCATGCAGGATGCTAGCAAAGCTCTTGGAGCATTGAACAGAATTTGAGCAGGGACAATGGCAGAAGAGAGGCGAATCAATGTCATATCCAAACATCAAGTAAAAAGATCTCTCACATCTTTTTTCAAGATGTAAAAAAAAGGTAAAAATTCAGAGGAAGAAAGAGTGCTGGATCAGCAGTGTTATTAGTCAATGAAGTATCATGTATCTGTCTGCTTGCATGAGACCTGATATAGCTTTCGGGACTTTGGCTGGATATTCTAGCAGTTCTGGAAAGTCTCATTGAACTTGGCCAATGCTCTGTCAAAGAACCCACAGTTTCACGCAAGATTGAAACATTGATCTCAGGCACCATTTCATACAATTTCGTGTTAGCGCAGGAGAAGTAAACTTACCTACTGCCTACAATGGAAATTGTGGCAGATTTTCTGACGAAGGGTATCTATGTCAAAAGGCTGGAGTGGATTCGTTGTCTGATGTGAGTGAAAGTATAGCTCACAACTCATTAACTGACTGGACAGCATTCACATACACTAACACTTCCTGTTTCACGTTTCATGTCATTTCAATCACTATCTAAACTTATATAGTAGCTATCTGTAATATTTTACTACCACATTTTTGTGTTTGCTAGGTAATTTATCTTGTCCCTCACTCCACTGCTTCCTTGATTTATCAACTTCACCTGTATCATCTTAGGGAATTTAATCATTTATATACCACTTCAATTTAGTACTGCCTGAATGTTTTGGGACACAAAATTTAACAAGGTTCATTTCCTGTTAGCGGTGGTAATTTATCTCAGTTATTGCACTGTTTGTCATAGCTATACACCCGACATCCAGTATTGCTCTTACTACAAAATCTATTCAACAGTCAAATCACAACCAAAATGTGAGCCTCAAGTACACAAATATGTGTGTGAAAGTATTGTGTATTACTGCTACTGCTAAGCTAAGGAAAGAAGAGGATAAAATAGGTTAATAAGGCACTTCAGGTTTTACTAAGCCCTAGTTCTGGACAGTGTAATGGTAAGTGTGTGTGCCTGCAAAGTTGATGGTCCTGGATTTGACTCACTATGGAAGTACGTTTTCCTGATGAATTGGATGCTGTAGAATATCATTCATCTGATTCATTGTATTTACGCTCATGCCTGCTGCATACACACAAATACTAAACCAACAGACTCGTGACCAACATTCTCCTGTATCAATGATTGATTATATATTATATTCAATTTAACATGCCAGATTAATAGATATTCTATTTTCTCATTCCCAAATATTCTTTGTCAAAGCTGTTTGACTGAACAATGATTGCAACATTCAAACAGTCTCACAATCAGTGTTTGTGTGTGTGCTATTCATTTAACCAATACATATGAGAATATCACGAGTCTTTGGTGGTTTAGTATTTATGTGCTGGCGCAAGCATGAATATGGCCAATTATGCAAGTCTTACTTTGCAGTATCTGGTGAAATAATTTTATATTATACTGCTCATGTGTGAATATAGTAGTAAGCTCATTGTTGGCTATATTAAATTGCACTTCTCAGCACATTTTTTAATTAACCCTCTTCTGTCTTTCACGCTCTGATTTGGAATTACTGATGATTTAGGTGTGAGTTTACTCATACTGATGATTCTAAAACACTTTTATTGTGATAGATTTTTTTTTTGGACTGATTTTTGAGAAAACACAAAGCTGTAAGCTCATTGTAGGTAGCTTTTGTGGGTAATACCCATTATTGTCACATTATAATCACATGAGCAGACACTTTCTTGCTTCTAGAGGCATGTTTGTGCTGGGAAGTTGACTGATCGAGTGCTGAAAGTGGAGTTTTGCATTGAAAATATACTGGTCTGAGAGTCTTGAGCTT
>WLWI01005519.1_pt1 | contig 10541 bp, 4 predicted proteins | sample 6701501 | NCBI WGS metagenome assembly WLWI01 (sample SAMN12718690, study PRJNA515312) | sponge metagenome | isolation source: marine sponge | host: Mycale hentscheli | place: New Zealand: South Island, Marlborough, Capsize Point | collected 2014-11-01
TGCAATGAATATGATTAATGTACACCAATCCCCGCCTACTTTATAAAAGTTGTTTACCTATGCTTTTAGTGCATAGAAACAGCAAGTGGCTTAGCTAATTTAACAGTGAGCCAGAGATAGCAAGATGGGCAACTTAAATGACACTTTACTGGAAGCTTCACATGCTGGGTCTTATTTTAAAGTTTCAATCTTACTTGGAAAAGGAGCTCAGGTGAATTATGCCAAAAGTGGTACTGGAGACAGTGCTTTAATGCTAGCTAGTCAGAGTGGACACCTAAAAGTTGCTGGCTTACTCCTGGATCATCAAGCAGACATAAATCAGACCAACAACTATGGAGGTACTGCACTCTATCATGCTAGCTTCCATGGCCACGTTGAAATGGTTGACTTTCTGGTTCAGAAAGGAGCAGCTATTAACCACCAAATAACAGATGGGTCTACTCCACTCATGGCTGCTGCATACAATGGACACACTCTTGTAGTCATCAAGCTATTCTTGGACCATCAAGCTGATGTAAACATACAGAGAAATGATGGAGGGAGTGCCCTATTGTCAGCTATCTTCAATGGGCACAAAGATATAGCCAATCTGTTCCTGAAACACGGTGCCAAAGCTAACCTGTGCAAGAAAGATGGTTACAGCCCACTGATCTTAGCCAGTAGCCACGGCCAGGAGGAAGTTGTGGATGCTCTTCTAGAGAATGGAGCATCAGTTTGTGGCAAAACTGATAAAGGACAGACGGCACTTATTGAAGCAAGCAGCGCTGGACACTGCAGCATAGTACAGTCTCTACTTCGTCATCAACCAGACCTTAATGCTGAAAATAGAGAACACAAAAATGCACTGCTGCTTGCCATTTTGAATCGACATCCGCAAACAATCATCTCTCTGCTTGAAGCAGGTGCAAAGCTACCCAGTACTCACTTAGGTAGACCCAGGCATTCCTTCTCCAGGCCTCCAGAAACATGTGGAGCAAGAAGTTCAAATGGAGACTGTAGTAAAAACAAAGGAAACACAGGCTTAGAGAATGGAAAGCACATCGTAGTAGATCAAACAATTCTAAAGACAAATGATGTCGACACTCTGTCTGAGGATGTCCATGACATTCATGATGCTTCCCAAAGTGACGAGGATAAACCTGATATTTCTGGGCTGAAAATAAGTGAGTCTAAAACAAAAACCAGTTGCCAAATTATTGCTGATTCTGATGATTTGCAAACAAAAAATGAAGAAACTGTTTCTCTTGAAAATAACCAGATAGTTGAGAGTCAAAATGATTCAGAAATTAGTTCAGAGAATTGTGAGAGTATGAGTGATAGTAAAGGACTAGAAATTCATGGCAAAGAAAGTGAACAAAGAGATACTGAACAAGGCTCAACAAATTCCAGTATATTAGATGAAAGTGATGTGCAAGGAAGAATTCAGAAGGGAGATAGTCCATCAATGCAACAAAAAGAGAAACACCATAATAATAACAATGAAGTAAATTAAAGCAATGAGTAAACAATTTTTTTTCTCATCAGCAAAATTAATGTTCAATCATAGCAACTTACAAATTTGTTGAGTTCTATTGTTCATTTTTTTTTAATTTCCTTAAAATATAGTTTCAGAACTTACTATTTATTACCATAGACCCTCACTCATCAGAAAATTGAATTATTCTCTAACAAAACCAAATCTGGTAGCTATAACCTTTGCACTATTGCAGAAGGGTAAAGACATGTGACCCAAAATTTTTGATTATCAATAATTCAACAATAATAGTGGGAAAAAATGTTCAAATTTTGTGAGTTAAAAAAGTAGCTATGATAATTTTACCAATATTCATTTAATTTGAAGTTTGATTCCTCTACCATTTTATCCCTCCCTCCCACTATTCAGTTCTTTCTGAGTCATGGATTGCCTTCTCCTTTATTACCTATATCTCCTGCTATCTCAGGCTTGTCCTTCTATACATGATTGTGCACTTAGACTTTGTGAAGCTACTACTACTACTACAACAGCAATTCAGTGCCTTTGTAGGATATCACAGTGTACAATCAACCTGTGTGTTGGAATTCTTGCTCTTCTTCTATGGTCCTCTCTAATTTTTTTTTCATTTCTTTCCTCCATCTCTTCTTCCTTCATTTTTTGTTTCCTCATCCTCGACCTTTATATTTCCTTGTTTCTTTATCTCTCCATGAGCCAAGACAGTCTCTGCTCTTCTAGTCCCTTTCTCTTTATTTACGAGAAATACTCTCCTGTTTCTCTGCTACTCTCATCTTCTTTCCATTTATTGTTGTACCTGGTTTGGTTGTTGCCTTGCCAGTAGTCTAGTATAGCCAGGCCTTTACTTCTTTACAACTGCACTCTTGATTTACTCTGTAATTCAGTGTGAAAGCTGCTCTTCAGTTTCTTTGCCACTCCCATCTACTATCAATTTTTGTTGTACACCTGGTTTGGTTGCTAACCAGTTTGCCTTGCACTCTTGGCTTACCGGTAATTCAGCACTAGTCTATAAATATTGCGCATCTGCATGGTCTAGCTCATTAGCTCACAAATTATTCATGAGTATATACATTGTTGTCAGCGCTACTAAACACTACCTAGCTATTACAATATTATAATCTCAGACCAAAAGAACAAGCAATCTATTAGCTATAGTCAGGCATCAATATAGCTCAAGCAATGAAAATGGTACATATAAACACTGTCTTTATAAGACAAGAAGCTAAACAGGCCAGAAACACTCACCTGTATACATTTTCAACGCTAAACTTCACTTCTTTCAACTCCATTAACTTCGCTGAGGATAAGCAAACTACACCATGGGCTGCAAGAAATTACTTGCTCACATGATTATGACATGACGCTAGGGGGCGTTACCCACAGAAGCTGGTACCTACGCACTACTGAAAGCTTTGTGTTTTCTCAACAATTAGCCCCCCAAAAAAGAGTACACAATGAAAGGTCCTAAGTTTTCATTCTGAGTAAGTTCATACCTAATTGTCAGTAATCTTCAAAATCAGAGTGTGACAAACAGACAGGACGACTACTATAACCCTCTCTCGCATGCACGCTGAGGGTTAACTAGTAATAGTGCATTCTAAAAATGAAGGCATATAGACTGAAATGTCTCATGCAATTAGTATCACTTCAATGCTAATAAATGAAATTGTTTGTTGTTGTTGTTTTGTTTTTTTAGTTTCTTTTTCTGGTCCTAGAGTGCTCAGATATGAGAGGGTCTTGTGTACATGTAGATGATAGGTACTAATAGTTTATTTGCACACACATACACACACACACACACACACTGAGAAGGATACTTTCTACCACTAGATTAGCCCATACTCCAAAAGGAACCTTTCTCCTATTAATAACCAGAATAAGTCGAGAGTCAATGTTGTAGGACTTGTTTAGAGGATTCCTCTTGCATACTTTAAACTTGATCATCTGGTCAGGAGATTCACTTGATAAAATTTCATGTAAAACCTTGCGATCTAAAAAAATTACATTGCAATACAGATAGTTTCAATCTAGTGTCAGTATAAAATATTATAAGATGTTATACCCCAACAGGAATAGTTAAGCATCTAATAAAACATGTTAACAATATTGAAAAGATGATGTTTTGAAATTGAAAAGTGAGGATTTGACTAACCTTTTAAAGCTGGTCAGCTATCTACGTAGTTCACTCACTCAGTTATTGTTTGATATAAAGCGATTAGACATCAAGCAGTAAATTATTATAGTTAGCTACCTAGCTACAATTATGAAACATCTTGACAAGTCTTAATAAAAATTTAACTGGACATAAAACATGACTTTTTAAATCTTACTTCTTACATCAGTAGTGTTGTACACTGGCACTTTTCTTTTCCCTTTTTCACTGGTTGTCTCCAATATTTGAAAATCTTCAATGAGTTTAGATCTGAAAACTTTAGCCCTGTGGCTCAAACTTTCAAGTCTAGTCGCAGCTGCAGCCTTTCTTACCTTAGAAGAAAAGGTCAGGTCAAGCATTGCCACCCACACTCTCTCAGCAGCTGCCAAATGCGTCTCCTTGGTACGAAGGCGGCCTCCGTACAAAGCGCGCTGGCCCGCCGTAAGAACCAGACCCGCCCCACACGTTTTAGCGCGCGAAGCAGCAGTGTCCGATAGAGGAGCGAGAGAGTAGTTTAGTTGTCCGGCGCATGCGGCCCAGCTTTACACCACGCGCGCCAGACGACTAAGTGTGCTCCAGCAAACGCGCACGTACCTCCCGCAATAACGAGCTATTATTATATTTATAGCCCGTTACCCGAGCGACCGCGCTTGTTATTAGCGGGGAAAAGTATAACATATATTTTTTTTAGGTAAAAGATCAGTAATACAAATCATTCAAGGAGGTAAAAGATCAGCTATACAACTGGTAAAAAAACAACAATAAATATACAAAAAGTTCAGACTACACCGTCCAGGGAGGGGGGGGGGGGGGGGGGGGGGGGGGGGGGGGGGGGGGGGGGGACGCGGGGGGGGGGGGCGCCCCCCAACCACGCCCGCCCGGGCGAGCCGCGGGGGGCCGGGGGGGGGGGGGGGGGGGGGGTATGGTGGGGAGACGTGGAGCCACAGGGAAGCATTGCCCCGCCAAAGGTCACTGCCACGCGGCCAAACAGGTGACTGGTAGTTGGGGTGGAGTCAGAGGTGCCGCAGCGATTCTCAATGGCCTTGCTGATGTTGGTGATGGTACGGATGGTGTCCTCAGCCGTCTCAGCCACCAGAGGGGACGAAGTCCGTCCCGGAAGAGCGGCATGCTGAGAGGTTGGCTGCAAGCTTTCTCTGCACACCAACTTGGAGGGCATGGCCAGGTGTTGTTTGGGCAGCCTGAGCGATGGTGAGCTCCCGTATAGTAGTTTACGCGTCCAATGTTCGGCGTGCGCAGTTGTCCATTTGGCGTAAGCTAACGAATATTGTACTAGCTACAGTGTAGGACAGAAATGTTTGCGAGAGAGAAATAACACTTTGGTATGCCACTGTTCAACTAGCCAACTCAACTGGGACAATGTAAAGTTTACATGTGATTTACAAATCCCGAGACACGAGGGCGGATCCTGAGTGGCGTGGGTGAATCGCAACTTAACCGATTATTTTGGTCTATAACAAATAGCTCTATTTATTGCTCTCTCCGGACATTTTCCCAATTATTTTTAAATGGTTGCTACGAACTATATCGACTTTTTCCCTTCTACGACTAGCGCAGTGGTCATAGAGTTGTCCAACACCAAAACAAACTACAGTAGTTATTTGTTAGTTTGCCACTCCCTTAGTAGAAAAACCCTTCCCTCCAGCCAGAGCCATTGCCGCATCTTAATTTTAAGTCAATAGCTTTTTGTCTTAATTTATCTTGACAGTCATAAAATCAATAACAACTACAAAATTAACAACAACAAAATTGCCTTGCTGAAACTGATGATAGATGCTAAACTAACCAGAAAAAATAAAACACAATTAAAAAAAAAAAAATTACATAAGCAAGTGGTACATAATGCAATCATTGAGTTTTGCATTCTTGTTGCTGCTTTTTGTCTTTATCTGTTTCTTTCCACACAAAGTTTTGAGATTTAGGTTTTGCATCTGATACACTAGAAGTTTCAGTTGAATGGATAGCTACAGAAGATAATGGTGGTGCTACAGAAGGTTCTTTATTGGTACAAGTTGAATCTCTAGATGAATAAAGAATGTTTTCATTGGAAGAACTGGCTTGACTCGCCTGCTGTGCTACCACATCTAATAAGCACACAACAATAATTTTAGCAATATTTAGAAATAGAGCGTGAGATAATAGTTACACAATCGTTTCACTAATTAACACACTTATGTTTCTCCAAAATACTACTACTATTATTATTATTATTATTATTATTATTATTATTATTATTACTACTACTACCATCTTCGTTGTGGAAAAAAGGATTAAAATATCTGAAAATTTAATTTTGATCTTGCCAACTAGTGTACGATCGGTAAGAGAAATTTAGGGAGTCAACATTGTGTAAATATGGCGAAGTAAATAAACTACTATGGCAACCTTTTAATAAAACTACAGCTTTACCTTCCTTCATTCTTGCTGCAGCTCTACAAGTACAAGCTTCTTTCATAGAAGCATACTTTATCCTAAACATGTTCCTTTCATTTCGGAGTTTTTGAGATGCAGCCCTAACAACCACAACAATAATATATATTATATAAACTAACAACGTCTTTCCAATGGATTTTGAATTTTAAGAACATTAATGTATCAATCCATTCTGAATGTGAAGAGTAACTAGGTGCCCTAATGATACCTAGTCAATCCTTTCAATCTTACTGTTGGATACATACCAAATAAAGAGTTGCTACAAACTCACTGTATTGCAAAAGTAAAAAGCTTATTTTAAAATTGATACCAAATATGCTGGAAATCCAGATAATTAATTATAGCAATAAAGCCCATTGATAACAGAGAATTTGCACTGACAAAAATTTTAAAATAATTTCAAAATATTAAATACAAAGCCAGTTAAAAACAACAACAACAACAACAAACTACATTACTTACTTTTCTTTTCTTGCTTCCTGCATATATTTGACATATTTCTTATTCAATTCTTCCTTCTCCATCTTAGCCGTATCCAACTCATACCTTAGATGATGGAAAGCCATACCAGTAACTGCCCCAGAACCATCCACAACAGGCTCAGTTGAAGCTATTATAGCATAAGAATTAATTGTTTGAATGAAAAGAAATAGTTGTCACAAATATATCATTATTATGAGGAAAAATTACAAACAAACAAAAAAACGATGATTACATATGCAACATACTTTTTGACACAGCAGCCATAGCTTGGTACTTCTTTTTCAAGGCTGTGTTTTGATTTGTAAGAGCTTCTAACCTAAAAGTAATAAAAATTATATTAAAAAATAACATTGATTGATACATCCAAATTCATCGTTAACTCTTGAAAGAGCTGTTAAAATCACATCATTATATCAAGACGATTAAAATGTAATTAAAATTTTATTTCTGATGATGAAAATGAGAATTTCCTTTCTTGATGCTCACACTTTCCACATGAAAATTTGGGTACTACGGCTGCTAATGTTATGAGAAAAAGGTGCGTAATTCCTGCTCAGCTCATGAATTATTCATATGAATACACACATCATTGTCGTTGTACAAGTGTATTATTGGTGAGCAAGCGAAGCGAGCAAGACGCTCTCAGGGGTAACACAATTGAAAATCGGGGATGTTTGTTTGTTTATATATGTTTGGATGTACGTATGTCATTTTGTACTTTGACCCTCTTGTACTTCTGCGTTAGCTCGGTGTTCAACCACGTCCCAAACAGAATCCTCTGGTTATTGATCATTACCCGTATTACCCTAGAAATTGAACTGTTTACCGCTTTGAATTCTTTTGCCGGTGCAGTTAAAACTAAAAAACTTAAAGGAGTTGCACTTCTATTCGAGTTAGTAGTAGTAAGTTAATAGCTATTTGTCATATTTTTTAGCCCTACGTAACAGTATTTATTTGAAAATTCATTGTCCACTAGACTAACCACGAAGGTAAGCCTTGTGTAGGTATGTTCGGTTAAGTGTGAAAGTATTGTGCGTTACAACTACTACTTAGCTAACGAATATCGCAATGAAAATGTTTAAATAACGTGACTTATTGTTTTTTGTTTTTCAAATTCAAACAGCTGCGGGGAGTGGTTAGTATGGCATTGAATCCCCTTTACTGTATGTACGTAATTCAAAATCTCGACTTTTTTTTAAGTAGCTTGAGTGCTATAAGTTAAAATCAATCGTAGTGTAGTTTTAGGTTCGCTTACCATTTGTGCTCAAGCACATCACTAGTTATATAAATATAAGAGGAAGTTGCTCTGATATGAAGCAAACTCTAGTTTGACTACAGCCAGTATCAGTATATAAAATGTATATCTGTTTGCATTTCTTTTCTCTTCATAGACATTATATAATATAGTTTTTAAAATATTTAAAATTTCCCTGACAATTCAGCATTGAAAGGATTAATATATTGCCCTTTTAATTGAACAAAAGCTTATATTATTATAACTGGGTAGAAGGTTCTGGAACTGAAATATTTGGCATGTATGCTAATAATACAATTAACCCATGTTTATCCGGGTAGTGTTGGGCCAAGGAGTGCCCATAAATTCAAAAATTCCCATATCTTCCAATATGCTATTTATTTCATATAATTACTACCATATTATATTACCCACTGTCTAATTCAGAAATTTGAAAACCTCACCAAAGTTTGTGGGACTTCATAGCTACATTTTGGTGTTAGCACTCCTAATTTGCAAAAGTTAGTACATCAGGTCCTACGGTGTGCTGTGGTGTACTTGCTAGTTACAAATACCAAAGTGTTGTGTTCAGTTAGATCAATTTTCAACACTATCCTCCCACTGGGATTCCTTGAGACTTTCAATATAAGTTATATAGAGCTATTCTGTATAGGAAACTGTTGAGAGAGCTTATTGCATATTTGTCCAGGATACACTAATTTTTTTTTCCATAAAATGCCTGGAATACTCGTTGTTAACCCTTTCGACGCCGATTTTCTTTAACACTTCGGGTGCCTTTTAGAATTAGAATTTGATTTTTGAATCTCTACTGCAAAGCAACCACAAAAATCCACAAACAGCCAGGCATATAAAGTAGGTAGCTATAAGCCTTATAACTTGCTTGTAAGCAAATAAGCTTTTAAAAGCCTGAAAATGAACCAGAACAAGTCCACCTTACAGCAGGTTTCGAGGAGACTCCGAGGAACTAGCCCAATCAATTGCTCTCGATGTCCAGTAGGAAAAACTTTATCCATATTCTTCCAAAATGCTGAGAGACTCTCTAATAGGCTTCATAATTTTGAGTGTTTGAAGTCCATAGGCAACAAAAAAATTGGGCGCTCGACGTCCTAGAAATTCTCGGTAAAAAAATTTCTCGATCTCTGTCTTCAGACAATTAAAAAAATACGTAAACTGCCTGTATGGGTTCAATATTTTTTTATAAGGAAGTAAAACACCTACTTTACGTATAAAAAAGAAATGACAGTTTAATCTAAAATAGATTTTTTTTTTTAATTCAGAGAATGTGGACCCATTCTCGCCCGTATATATGCAGTTACGGTGTCAAAAGGGTTAAATAGCTTCTGTAGGCACAAATATCTTCTGCACCTTCTGGACCACTAGAACCACCTGACTATTGAACTAACTTCTAAAGGCATATAGCATTTGAGTGAGGCTACACAAACGTGAATAAAATACGATTTTCCCTAGGTATTACTTGAAACTGTCATATGGTGGTTACAGCATTAAAAGTGGGTGAGGCTTTGCCAGAAAAAGAAACTTCAATAAACAGTTCATTTATAGTTTAGGAAGCAAGAGCATGTATAGTCATACCAGCTATTGGACTTATTTTTTTATACAACACAGTGACCACACTATATACTATTATCATTACAATGCAAAGAAGAGCATATTACCAATCTGCTAATCATGGGAAAACGTGAGAGAATTATGTTATCAGCATAATTAAACATACCAGTGCAGGAAAAGTAAAACACATATGTAATTAAATGTTCACATAGCTATGTGCCAAATTTTCATGGACCAAATTTCCATGCTTGCATCATTGAAATCCAATTTGATAATACTGGGGTGAAATCCTGGTAAAGGCCAGTTTGATGAGTAAGACCCACGATAGCTAAATATTGCTGAAAGTATATTGCTTAGCCACTTAAAGCTGTGGTTAAAAACTAGTGTTTTCAACCTTATTCCAGGACTTCATTACACTATCAATATTGAACAAAAATGACACCATTTATGCCACTATAAAAGTATAATTGCACATAACTCTTCTAGCAATCATTCAGAACTTACTCATGCTCAAGCTGGTAAACATGGGATTCTAACTTTGTTTCCTACATTGTCACAAATACATATTCTTATCAGTGGTGTGGAAATTAAAGTAAAAAATCACGAAACATACCTTGGACAACCTGGGTTGATAATAAGGCACTTCCTTTAACTATAAGTCAAATTTAAAATTGAACCAATAATTCTACTAAAATTTGTCAATTTACTTGTAAATCCAGTTTATAGTTTTCTGTCCCTAAGTTCTCCTTGTTTGAACTTTTATGAAGAAGTTCATTATAGCTTTGTCTGTACTGTTCACATTTCAGCTGAAGTGCATCAATTTGTTGCTTTGCAATCATGAGTTCTGCATCAGAAGTTCCCTAAAAAAACTTCAATGCATGTTTTACTCCAAACAATCAGATTAGACAATTTACTTGTAAATCCACTTCATGTCTTTCTTGTTCTAAATTGTCCTTGTTGGAATTCCTTTGAAGAAGTTCATCATAGTTCTTTCTCAACTTTTCACATTCCAGCTTTAGGGTAACAACTTGTTGTTTGGTGACTTCCAGTTCTGCATTGGAAGTAACCTGCATTATATAAAATACAATGGCTTATTCCTAACTTATCACTTCACCTAGCTGCATATAATCACACACACAATCACA
>WLWI01005520.1_pt1 | contig 10541 bp, 13 predicted proteins | sample 6701501 | NCBI WGS metagenome assembly WLWI01 (sample SAMN12718690, study PRJNA515312) | sponge metagenome | isolation source: marine sponge | host: Mycale hentscheli | place: New Zealand: South Island, Marlborough, Capsize Point | collected 2014-11-01
GATATTTCCTTCAGATTCACTCCAAAGTCGGTGTGCAGTATCTTCGGCAGGTACTTTATCCTTCTAGTATAGTAGAGTAGCCCTGCAAATAAAGAAAGTAGCAGAATCGTGCTTAGCAACCAACCGGATAAAAATTGCGTGGGCGGTGTGCGGCCACCCTTAAACCCCATAAGATAATATGGTAATGTTGTCACAAAATTTGTTAGGGAATTAACTCACAATATGATTTAAAATGAGTGATTTAAAAAAAATTCATTTCGCTTACTCTACATCGTTCATGTTTTTCAAAAGCAGACCGCTTCTTTGGTGGTAGACATTCCCCTTCTGCTTTCCTTTTTCCACACACAGGCTTGCGGAACAGTGTGGGTACTGCATCAGGCTTAAGACTAGCTCTCTTTTTGCCCAACCCCAGTGATTGGGAAAGGATAGAATCAGCCATAAAACATGATGGCTCGAAAAGCTGACTACACAGCACAGAGTATGCAGTGGGTTCCAATTTGTCTCTATGCCTTTACACCTGATCTACCCATTTTTTCCTCAGAGCAGATAGAAAGAAAATTGGAGCCCTGATCTGATAAAATAATAATTGGAGCACCCAAAATGGCAATGACAGAAAGAATTACTTTTGCTGTTTCCTCTGAGGTGTAACTCCTCAGTGGCACTGCAAATGGATAACCAGTGGCTAATTCCATACAAGTGAAAATGAATCTGAATTTCATCTTTGAAATGGGCAAGGGACCTACAATATCAACAGCTAGCTTTTCTCCTCTGTGACAAATCAGTTCTGGTTGCATCATTGGCACTTTCTGTCCACCTGACTTAGTGTATTTTAAGCACTTTTGACAGGCTTGCACATGCTTTCTGACATCGTCAGCTAAACCAGGCCAGGTAAAATGTTTGTTCAGCAAGGATCTTGTGTTGATTCCTCCATGACCTAAACCGTCATGAGCAGCTATTAATACTTTCTTTCTCAATTGCTGCGGTACCACATGTGCATGAGAAACAGTGTTAAGTGTAGAAGTTAAACACATCAGTAAACCGTCAATAATGAAGAATTGTTTGTTGCCCTTATGTGCCTGATCCCAGAGGGGTTGTATGAGATGTCATGAGTTTGAAGCTGTTTGAACACATCTTTTGAAATACCATCAAATGACAGTGTGGGAATTTCCATTGGAATTGATAAAGCCTTGCATACATTAGTTGAAGTGTTTTCTGGCACAGTTTCATCTGTGTTCATACCAGAGGGAGTTATATCCTCAATAGAAGGAGTTTCATCAAGTGCAGTTAACAATGCATCATCATGTACTAATGCAGTTTCATGTGCATTGGTGACAGTGACATCAGGAATGTTGTCTAATGACAAAGGCTTGGCTCCTTCTATAGCATGAAATGTGTCTGCAACTTGATTTGCTAATTCATCTTTAGCATGCATAGCCCTTGTGACAGTGAGTACAGGAATGGGAGTGGATTTGACAGAATGAATAAGTGAGAGCACATTGTCACTGAAACACAGGGCTGAGGGCTTCTTGGACATGGACAAGTTTGCCATTGTGCGACAGGCCATCGTCTCCTCTTAGGGCAAAACACTGATTGCTGACATGCTAAAGCAAGGGGCGTCAGTGGATCAGCTGTTGGATGCCTTGAGAAAGATGTTCGGGAGACCGCAACTTGTAATCCCGATACTTGTCCAGAGGGTGACCGAACCACCGAAAACCGATCAATCTGCCGCTTAACTACGTAAATTCAATGAAGTTGTCCTTGACAACTACAGAGCTCTTGACACCCATCTCCATGGTGACCTTGGGCTCTTCATGCCACACTATCTGAGACCCTTCCTTGAGGGGAAACTCAGAGATGATTAGGAGCGCCTACTGTTCGAAAAGTACCCCAAGCCAAACATGAAGGACTTTCTGAGTTCATCGAACAGAGGCTGCTCTGGGCAGATACGCACGCACGACTATTGTATTCAAACGTCCTGTCTACGTCATCCTACACTTCGTCATCATCTACGACCACGCCAACGTCACCCAAGAAGAAAAGCTCCACGCCTGCCAAGTGTGCTTCAAGTAGTGAAGCACACTGGCTGGGCAGGTGTCCAGCATTTGCTGCGCTGGGCACCAAAGACCGGTCCGGGACAAGAGGCTTTGCCTTAATTGCTTCTCTCCTGCTCACACAGTTCGCCATTGCAACAACTGTCATTCCTGTAGACATTGCAATCAACGGCATCATTCTCTCCTTCACAGGGAACAGAGACCAGGCACAGGTTCTTCATCCACTCCTGCTGCTGCCCCACTCGCTGTGGCAGTGGTAGATAAACTAACTCCTGCTCAACCCAATCCTGTGGGCCGTGAGTCAGGCAATTCCATCTGCACGGTGGTTGCCAGGCTCCAACAAGAGGATACTGTTACAAAGGCCCGAGTGTTGTTGGACCGTGGGAGCGGGGGGAGCTTCATGACGACTGAACTGGCTACTCACCTCAAGTTGCCACGTTACGCCCAAGACAGTGTCTTTGAAGGCTTCGGTCAGGGCTCCATTCAATCACGATACAAAGTCTTCGCTTCTCTCCAATCAACTACATCATCATTCAAGACTCCTCCCATAGAATTTTCCATCAGCCCTCAAATGCTCACGACATCTCCTGCCGATCGGGATGTGGTCCTTGACTTGGCCTCACAACAAGGCCTAGTTTTGAGTGACCCCCTGATGGGCGGTCTGGTTGACATCATCCTCGGGGAAGAACACCCCTGGGATCTCTGTGGTGAAGTCATGAGGATCAACCGCCACCAATTTATCTTAACTGAATTCGGCAACGGTGTTGTTGGACCTCTGGCTTCCCACACTAAAGTACTCACACTGATTCCTCAAGTCTCAACTCTACAAGATGACCTCTCACGTCTCTGGTCTCTGGAAACAGGTTCCAGATGCACCTACACTCACTGAAGATGAGCTACGCACGGTCGAAATCTTCAACAAGACTACGACACTCAAGGATGGACGCGTGACTGTCTCCCTACCTTTCAAGAAAGACCCTCCACCTCTAGGAGACTCTCGGAGACAGGCTCTATCACGCTTCTACCACAACGAGCGATCCCTCAAAGCAAAGGGAAAGCTAGAAGCATTTGACTGTGCCCTCCAAGAATACTTGACACTGAGCCACGCCCATGTCATACCACCTCCAGAACTTAATACATCCTATGATGTTTACTATCTTCCGGTACGCGGAGTTTTTAAAGATTCCTCCTCTACGACTAAGGTCCGTCCGGTGTTTGATGCTTCGGCGAAGTCAACATCCGGACATTCCCTAAATGATCTCCTCGAGATTGGACCTAACTTATACCCGCATCTAGCAGATGTTCTGTTCAAGTTTCGCCAACACAGAATTGGCCTCACCTCCGACATCAGCAAGATGTTTCATGAAATCTTGCTAGATCCACGACATCAAGACTTTCACCGCTTCATACTTCGTCAGGCTACCGGACAAGTCGTCGACTGCCGTATAGCTCGGGTCACCTTCAGCGTTGCCTCCTCGCCGTACCTGGCAACCCAGACCCTACGCTTCCTGGCTCAGCAGTTCAAGGACACATTTCCGAGAGCTGCCGAGGCCATACTCAACGAATTCTATGTCGACGATTTCGTTGCAGGCACCGACTCTGTCGAGGAGGCAGACAGCCTGCGCAACAAGCTCAGCGATCTACTCTCAAAGGCGGGCATGACCCTTCGCAAGTGGAGATCAAACTCCAACGACTTCATGTCGCACACTCCTGCCCACCTGCGAGAGGAAACTTCCACAGAGCACCTCCTATCTCAATCACCTAAGGCTTTCGGGACCACTGGGACACCTAACACGACAAACTCTTCGTTTCAGTCCCAGAGCTCATCACCCCCAAGATCATCTCGAAACGCCATGTCGCGTCCGTTTCGGCTGGCGTCTTTGACATACTTGGACTCTACTCACCCGTGACGATCATGGCAGGATCATCCTACAAGACACATGGCGCCGACAAATCAAGTGGGACAAACCTCTCCCTGAGGATCTACAATCAACATGGACCTCCTGGACACAGGAACTCTCACTTCTCAAGGAACAACCCATCCCAAGACGATACTTCACAGGGTCAGTTATGTTTCTCAGCCTCCATGGCTTTTCGGACGCCTCCACTCTGGCATACGGAGCTGTCGTCTACCTGCGCGCGGTGCAGGAAGATGGCAGCTCTCATACGGCCCTGGTGACAGCCAAAGCCAGGGTCCTTCCGGTCCATCACATCACGGTACCAAAGGCCGAACTCCTGGGAGCACATCTCTTATCTAAGCTTCTCTCTACGACGGCAACCACTCTCAACATTGACACCAAGAACATCTTCGCGTGGACTGACAGCACGATAGTGCTACACTGGCTCTCCAAGACACCTGATCAACTGAAGGACAGATTCGTCGCCAACCGGGTGCAGTTCATCACCGATCAGCTACCATTCACCAAGTGGCAACACGTGCCAACCGATCAGAACCCTGCCGACCTGGCCAGTCGGGGAGTAGCTGCATCAGACCTGATAGCCTCACAACTATGGTGGTCGGGTCCGCAGTGGCTCTCTGGCCCGCCGGATGCTTGGTCAGTTTCGAAGATCACACGACCTCCTGAAACAATTCATGTACTCAACATCTCTCCATCACACGCCATGAAACCCTCTCAGGATCGATTTCTCAACGCTCTTTGGGATCGTTACTCCTCCTTCTATAATCTCACAAGCACTCTCGCCTGGATTTACCGTTTCTTCAACCGTCTCAAACACAAGACACCTACAGATTCTACTTCCCTCACTACTCAAGAACTCAAAAACGCTCAACTTAGGATTTTCAACCTTTCTCATCAACAAGATTTTGCCAATGTGTTCGCTGCAATCAAGGCAGACAGATCTTTGCCGAACTCACACTCACTTCACAAGATGCTGCCACTTCTCCAAGACAACAGACTAGTTCTCAAAAGTCGTGTACGTAACCCTTCATCTCCGAAGTCACCTCAACTTCTCACTCCTCTTCACGCAAAGTCCAAACTCACTCGACTTTGGATTTCGACTCTACACAGGACTCATCTTCACGCAGGAGTCTCGGCCCTGCATTCAATCGTTGCCACTCACTTCTACGTTCCAGGACTCAGAAACCTTCTCAAGAAAGTGAACCGGTCCTGCATGCAATGTCAAAGAGCGTATGCACGACCTCTCTCTCATCAGCTGGGTCTACTGCCATCTGTACGAACCACACCTTCTCCTCCATTCCAGAAGACAGGGGTAGATTTCGCGGGACCCCTCTGCATCCGCCGTGAACACACCAGGAAGCCGGTCATCAACAAGTGTTACGTGGCTGTGTTTGTGTGTATGTCCACAAAGGCCATTCACCTCGCTCTATGTGCCTCCCTCTCTACGGAGGACTTTCGGGCCTCTCTTCACCGTTTCACTGCTAGGAGGGGCTGCCCATCGGACATTTATTCCGACAATGGCAGCAATTTCGTTGGGGCCCGGGAGGAAATCCGGGAGTTGGAGGCACTCCTTGGATCAGGGAAGACACAGAATATGATCAACCACTTCACAGAGGAACGCGGGATCAACTGGCATCACATCCCACCCAGAGCTCCGCACTTCGGCGGGCTCTGGGAAGCCGCCGTGAGGACAATGAAAGTACTCTTACGCAAGAATCTACAACTACACCGACTAAGATTCGACGAACTCTATACAATTCTCGTCCCATCACTGCTCTAACCGAAGAAGAGACCCAACAAGGGTCATACTTGACCGCCGGCCATTTCTTGATTGGCAGGCCCCTTCGTGCCTTACCATTACCATCACCTCCAGAAGGGAAACTGTCAACTCTACGTCGCTGGCGACTTGTCTCCAGACTGAAGAGCGACATCTGGAACAGCTGGCTATGCCAGTACTTAAGGACACAACATGAACGGAATCGCTGGATTCAACCACTACCACCACTCAAGAAAGGAGACCTCGTCTTCATAAAAGACGAGGTACTGAAAGGAAGGACTTAGCCAATCACACGTATTCTGGACACATTTCCGGGAGATGACGGCCAAGTTCACGCAGTTCGCCTACTCTGTCGTGGCAAGCAGTATACCAGAGCAACTCAACTCTTAATACCATTCTGCCCTGATGATCAAGATACCAAGTAATCAATTCTTGCCACTTCTCGCATCAAGACGATTCTGCTTCAAGCCACTTCACATGTTACTACTCTTCTATTCCACTACTACTACTCACTCTACACACTTCCTCTGGCCCCCTCACTTCTCTACTCAAATCCGGAGTCTGTCTGGGATGCAGGCATCCAGACATAGAGATTACAGATTACCTACAAGTCAAGAAAGAACTAACACATGAACCTACCTCATCACATCCAATCAACACTATTAACACTTACTCGTTTTTTTTTACCTCTCTCACTCTCTCTTATAATCATATTCATACGCCACAGTCAACCCACAGCTCATTCACTCATGTATTTGTTATATAACCCGCATGCCAATTTTATTAAACTTGTTGTTCACCTCTGCCTGTCTGGGAAGAAGTCATTTTTAGATAGTGCGCGCTTTTGCCTATCTACTCCAGACTGCAAGCTGCAAGGCAGGCGGTTGCAGGTAGATTATAGGCTGCGCCTGGTAAGTGGACTTCCTGGTCCTTCCTGCAGATCAAGGAGGCCAGTGCACGTGACCCTCAAGCTGCCACGTCACGCCTCATATTCAGGCCCTGAGAGTTCACGTTCAGATGCTGCACCTTGACTGTGTTGCTGTGATTGCAATGGACATTTGTCAGCATAGTGCCCTAGTTGGTTACATTTGTAACATGTTACTGAGCTCAAATCTCTAAATGGCTGAGAATGAATGGGTGTAGCAGGAGGTGTAGCTTGCCTGTTACCATGCTGGTTATTTGATTGTTGATGCTGCTGACTTTGATAATGGGGTTTGGGATACTGAGAATTTATGGGTTTGAATGATATGAATTTGAGGGAAAAGAACTGGAGTGATGGGAGTGAAAGTTGGCACCAAATGTGGGTGATGAAAATTGTGGTTGATGTTGGTGCAATTGCCTCTGTGATGAGTTATTACTAAACTGGTTTATAACTGTGTTCAGAGTGGGACAAAACAGTGTTACAGTCATTGATAAAGGTTAATGTGTCATCATAGTCTCTGTTTAAAACAGTCTCTCTCAACTCAGTGTGCAACTGCATCCAGATCAGCTGGATCAGCATCACCAAAAAAAGGTAAATGTTCCAAGATTACACTGAACTTATATCTCCATGAATTGAACCATTGGAGACGGGATTTCGAACCATTGGTCCGATACTTAAGTGGGACTGAATTGATACACTCTGCAAATGAATATCCACCAGTTGTTAACAGAATGGTTTTCATGGTTTGAAATGTGATATCATTGGTAATGTGTTATTGTAATAAGCCTCACTATAGGGGCCATGAAGTAAGCTAGGCAGATAAATAACCCAATCATGTATTGGAACGTCAAATGCCTTCATATTATACTCGAATCTGTGAAGAAATACAAAAATGTCCTCCTCAGCCCTCAGCTCTCCTATAGCCTGTAAAACAGTTTTATCTACCCTCCTCTTAGGCTGAGGTGGTACATGTGATTGAGGCTGCTGTTAAAGACTTATATGTGTACCGATTGTACACTTTCAAGTTTATTATTGTTACTTATCATACTACAAGTGTTGTAAGCTAGTTCTCGTGTACCACTCCTGGTACTTGATGTACCACCTATGTGAAGTACAAGTACTTTCACAAACATTTCAAGATTTGAACATTTCTTCACATCACTCCATTCCTAATCAGACGAAGTTCTCTCCTCTCTACAGGGATTGTCTGGAGCAGGCAGCAGTATTACTGTGCTTCATCTCTCTCTCTCCAATATTGGCAAGTTATCATATCATAATTCATATTCATATTCATTTCTCAATTAGTATTTTCCTTACTTTCTTTCTTCTGATTAGTTGTCAATTTAATTTTATTTTCGAGTCAAGCCCACTTGTAACTCAGTTACTATTGTCATTGCACAGGTCATCCCTGTCTGGGTTTTGGTGTAGAGGGTTTCCACCACATCATTATAAATTTTTTCCCTTTCTATCATTATGTCAGTCAAAGGTAGAGGCAAGAAAAACAAACCATTCCTCAGATCAGCAGCTAATCTAGCACCAAAGCTCTCACAAAATTTGTCTAATCCATCTCTTTCCCCTAAAGGTGACTCTCTCTTATCATCACTATCACCAGTCAGTACTCCCTCCACTGTGGTTAGCCATCACGTGGATGATTTTCAATCAGAAGATTTGGTACATCCCTTAGACATGACTGCACCTGGAGCTAAGGCATCTGCCGCAGGTCCATATGATGAAGTACAACAGTTGGCTGATAAGGCTAAAGAGCTAAACGTAGACCCAACTGTTTGGTTGTACAACAATTGATTCAGCAACTAAAAACACCAGCACAGCCCTAGCCCTAGCTCTAGCCCCCTAGGTAACACTAGCACTACAGAATTTACCAATCGTACCACCTATTATACTATCAAAATTACAAAATTAAATACAAGTATATACAAGTTGAAGTTGTTTTGTTTTAAGTACTACACGGTATAACTTAATTTGTGTGCTGTATAACATATTGTACCACTTGTACCACTTGTTGTATGAGACTAGAATAGCACGGATAAACTGTTGCTATCTGTTTCATTTAACTTATAAACAAAATATGGTACATGCAGTACATTTCAAAACATGCAATCAAGAGTTGAAAAACTAGTGTTACATGTGGTGCAAGTTTTACAGTTGATTGAATATTGCTTTTTCAATAGGCAATTTTGTTCTGTGGCATACCACCTTGTGGTACGTGATGTACCACGTCTGATATGTGCATTATTAGTGATTATGCATGTAACACACTACTTCAAATAGGTGGTACAACAAGTACCACATGCAGTACAAACTATGAGTTAGATGATAATGCAAGATGTACCTAGAGTGGTACACGAGAACTAGCTTACGACATTTGTAGTATGATAATAACAATAAAAAACTTGAAATTGTACAAACGGTACACATGTAAGTCTTTAGCCTTAGCCCTAGCTCTAGTTCTCTAGGTAACACCAGCACTACAGAATTTACCAATCGTACCACCTATTATACTATCAAAATTACAAAATTAAATACAAGTATATACAAGTTGGAGTTGTTTTGTTTTAAGTACTACATTTATAACTTAATTTGTGTGCCGTATAACATACTGTACCACTTGTACCACTTGTTGTATGAGACTAGAATAGCACGGATAAACTGTTGCTATATACACTGTTTCATTTAACTTATAAACAAAATATGGTACATGCAGTACATATCAAAACATGCAATCTAGTATTCAAAAACTAGTGTTACATGTGGTGCAAGTTTTACAGTTAATGGAATATTGCTTTTTCAAAATAGGCAATTTTGTTCTGTTGCATACCACTTTGTGGTACGTGATGTAACACACCTGATACATGCATAATAAGTGATTATGCATCAAACACACTACTTCACATAGGTGGTACACCAAGTACCACATGCGGTACAAACTATGAGTTAGAAGATAATGCAGGATGTACCTGGAGTGGTACACGAGAACTAGCTTACGACATTTGTAGTATGATAAATAACAATAATAAACTTGAAAGTGTACAATTGGTACACATGTAAGTCTTTAGCCCTAGCCCTAGCTCTAGCCCCCTAGGTAACACCAGCACTACAGAATTTACCAATCGTACCACCTATTATACTATCAAAATTACAAAATTAAATACAAGTATATACAAGTTGAAGTTGTTTTGTTTTAAGTACTACACGGTATAACTTAATTTGTGTGCCGTATAACATATTGTACCACTTGTACCACTTGTTGTACGAGACTAGAATAGCACGGATAAACTGTTGCTATATACACTGTTTCATTTAACTTATACACAAAATATGGTACATGCAGTACATTTCAAAACATGCAATCTAGTATTCAAAAACTAGTGTTACATGTGGTGCAAGTTTTACAGTTAATCACTATGAATGTAAACTCCACATGCCAATTCTCATTCACAGAGTGAGTGGAGCTTCCAAACTTTAAAAAGACTTTTAACTTTTACAAATGCAGTTTTTCGACACTGTAGAAGTCATTGACATGGCGTATTTTGTCCCTCCTTTAATGTGTGTAGTGTGTTTGTGTAAGAAATACCTCATGCTATGTAGCTATCAAGTTCCCCTTGATTTAAACAAATATGGGCATTGTTAAGAATAAATTTTAACATTAGCTACACAGCAATCAAGCAATACAATTTTGAAAAAAAAGAAAATAAATGAAAATAAATAAACAAGTTCAGATAATTCTGACTCTGATAAAGACAACAATACTGGTAAGAATTTGTATTAGATGACAATAATCATAATAAGCATATTAATTTAATTTACCAATAAAAAACCTACATTATGATATTGTTACAGATTGTGAAATGGAT
>WLWI01005521.1_pt1 | contig 10540 bp, 10 predicted proteins | sample 6701501 | NCBI WGS metagenome assembly WLWI01 (sample SAMN12718690, study PRJNA515312) | sponge metagenome | isolation source: marine sponge | host: Mycale hentscheli | place: New Zealand: South Island, Marlborough, Capsize Point | collected 2014-11-01
ATAAATCATGCAATTTGAAAGTTCATCATCAGTTTAAAATCAAACTGATGCAAGATTATTGAGTCTGAAACATGCTTGAACAATTGCACGATTCTTATGACAATTTTTATGTAGCTACTTCCCTCCTTCTCTTTTAATAATAATATTAACATTACTATTATTATTGGCGAGCGAGCGAGACACTATCAGGGGTAACTCAATTGAAAATCGGGGATATTTGTTTATATATATGTGGGGGCGTACGTATGTCATTTGTACTTTGACCCTGATGTTTTTGTGTTAGTTCGGTGGTCGTGAAAGTATTGTGCATTACAGCTACCACTTAGCTTAAGCATATCACAGAGATAACGTTTAAATTACGTGTATTTATTAATTTATTTATTTTTCAATTCAAACAGTTGCGGCGAGTGGTTACTATGGCATTGAAATTCCTTTACCGTATAAACGTAATTAAAACTGGACCTTATTTTAGTAGCTTTGAGTGTTAGAAGTTAAAATCTGTCACATAACAATAGTGTAGTTTTAGGCTCGCTCGCCATTTGTGCTCAAGCACATTGCTAGTATTAGCATTATTTATATAATTGGCGAGCGAGCGAAGCGAGTGAGACACTATCAGGGGTAACTCAATTGAAAATCGGGGATATTTGTTTATATATTATATGTTTGGATGTACGCAAGTCATTTTTGTACTTTGACCCTCGCGTTTTTGTGTTAGTTCGGTGGTCGACCCCGTCATAAACTTCACTAAACAGAATCCTCTGGTTTATTGATCTGGTTTATCGATCAGTACCCGTATCACCCTAGAAATTGAATTGTTTACCGTTTTGAATTATTTTGTGGGTGCAGTTAAAACATAAAACTTACGGGACTTCCATTTCTATTCGAGTTAGTGGCGGTGGTAAGTCAATGCACTCTTTGTCATGGTTATAAGCCGTACACAACAGTATTTACTTGAAAATGCATTGTCCACTAGACTAACCGCGAAGGCAAGTCTCGTGTAGGTGTATGTCCAGTTGTGTCAAAGCATTGTGCGTTACAGCCACTACTTAGCTAAAGAATATCACAAAGAACACATTAAAAAAAAGTGTATTGTTTTTTGTTTTTTTTCCCCCCTTCAATTCAAACAGTTGCAGCGAGTTGTTACTATGGCACTGAAATCCCTTTACCGTGTATGCGTATTTTAAAAAACTCTACCTTATTTTCAGTAGTTTCAGTGTTAGAAGTCAAAATTATAAAAATAGTATAGTCTTTAGGCTCGCTCGCCATTTGTGCTCAAGCACATCACTAGTAATACCCGTGACCGACGACGATGTACGTATTCATGAATAATTCATGAGGTAATGAGCTAGAATACTCGTGAACTCGCGCTGAATTACCAGGTAAACCTAGAGCACAGGGTGAATCGGTTAGCTACGAAACCGGCACAAAAAAGTGAACAGTAGGCGGGAGTGGCACAGAAACAGGAGAGCAGCTTTCGTGAACTAGCGCTGAATTACCGAGTAAACCAAGAACGCAGTTGTAAAGAAGTGAAGGGTTTAGTTTGCAACCTAACCAGGTACAATGATAGAAGAGAGTGGCCCAGAAACAGGAGAATGGGCAAAGTGTTGTCACGATCAGTAGAAAGTAATTACTGTAATTGTAACTAAAAGCGGGTGGAACAGACCGGGATAGGCAGCGTAAGTTTCAGAAAGGAAGGCTAAAGTGCGAAAGAGAAGGCAAAAAGCAGTTAATTAGCCGGTGGAATCAACGAGGAAAGGCGGTGTAGTAAAAAGAAGAAAGTACAAAAGAGAAGGCAAAAAGGGAACGATTAACATTGTACTAAAAAGCAGGTGGAATCAAAGTGTCGAGTAAAGGCAGGGTAAGTTTCAATAACAAAGGTGAAAGTAGAAAAGCTGAAGTTAAGTTTCACAAAGCCTAAGTCCTCAATCATGATACATGTAGAAGGACAGAGAGATTCAGATGCAGGAGAGGTAGACAAAGAAGAAGGTCTCCTTGACTCAAGAAGGAAGAGATGGAAAAAAAAGAAAAAAGGTGAAATAAGATGGTTCAGGAAAAAATTGAGCAGGAGAGTGAAACTGATGTAACCTTAACCAACTGTAGAGAATGTTATAATGAATAAAAGTAACTTATGCTACCACATTCTTACTTTGTAATACGTCAAGCGCCACTGTATGGTGGGGTACTTGCTAGTCATTTATTATTATACGAACATCATGATCATTATCACTATAATGATCCATTCTTACTACGCAAATATATTAATATAAAATATATAAAATATTATTTAGTAAGTAACTATCACTATTATATTATTATTCTTTGTTATCATTGTTGTTGTTACTTCAGTTAATTTTGGTGTTACTTCCGATGGGATTAATCACTGCTTGTAGAATGAGGCTTCAGAAAATGGATGGCGAATCTAACTTGCCTATTTTCTATGTCATGTGAGTTTGTTTTTGTTTTTTTTGTTTTTTGTTGTTGTTTTTTTTTGTGTGTGTGTGTGCATGTGTGTGTAAAGATGTTTAAAAAGATGGAATTGACATTTCTTCTACAGGTATTCATGGCTAGGGCTGCTCGTGGAGGTTCTGTTTCTGAGTGTAGTGTGGGTGTTTTTAGTATTCCACGTTAACGACTATGCAATTAATTATTCTGGTTGGGTCTTTGCTGGAGTGTCAATTGCTTTTGTGAGTTAAAAAGTATTGCCATTGCATGGAATTTTATTATAGCGGCTTCTATTGTCACAGGGCATTTGGATCATGGCCAACAGTTTCATCAGTGTGATGATAAATCAGGTTAGACAAGTTTGGCATTGTTTTGTTTTTATTATATTGTTTTGGATGTTCTATAGAATATAGACTATGAGTTATTCTGGGCTGTCTTTGATGGTAAAAGAACTCTGAAGCGGACCAAGAAGGAGAAAAAGCCAGATGAAATTCCATTAGAAGATGATATGTTTGAGCCATCAAAGAATGAAGCAAAGAATGAATTCATTCCACAACAAATAGAAGAACAAGGTATAGTCAAGAGTGTATTAAAGCATTTTATTATTTAATATTTGTTTTTATCAAAATATATGCACAGCACTGTTATGTGCCAATATTTTTAAATGTTGTCTTTTTTATAATAATTTTAGATAGCTTCGATGATGTTGGAGATGAAGAAGGAAAGACCTACATTGATTGAAGGAACTAGTGTTAAAAGAGTACAATAGTAGCTATAATAGCAAAGCATATATTGAGCTAGTGTAGCACTAAAGTATATGGCATGTTTATGTTTTTATAGTACACTTGTTTGATCTAGTCCACTTTTATAGATGTCATACAACATTCTCTTATTATTTTTTGTACAAGTATAGTTTATATAATTTCTACAGCTGTGAACTGTTGAATTGAAAACTGCAAACTCGCCCCCCCTCAACGAAGAGTCTCGCTACTATAGTCTCACATAGCCAGACCCTTTACCAACCTTAACCGCTACGCGGGAAAGGAAAGAGTCTGGGAACATACAATACAGTGACTTAACTCTAGTCGCTACCCAGAGGTAAGGTAGAGCTGTGCATCCTCTTGCCTATCTAAGTATCTTTGGGAGGAACTGGGCTGGCTACCCACATATCAGTGCAGAGGTAGGTGTGTTCACCCAACCCTCTTTCAGGCAGGGAAATCCCCAGCTTTGGGGGAAGGCCCCTTTGCGCAGATCGTGCCACGCATTGGGGCCTTGTGGCCAGCCCAGTTTCACATCACATGATAGGTGATGGATTTAAACACCCTAGTTAAAAGGAGGATGTTAGGGGAGAAAGGTGGGAGCCAAAATTTGGTAGCCTTCTTGTCTAGCACCCGCTATAGGCTATTGTAACTGTGCCGCGTGTGCCTTCCCACCTGTACGCATGCGCTTCCTGTGTGTGCCACACAACCCCGGTGTGGGCGCCGTGGCCCCGTTCCTGGCTGTTAACCTCATTTAACTACTTTTAATTACTGCGATCTTCCAACCACCCTCCTCCCTTAACTCACCTTGATCCACCTCCTTCACCCCTGGTAGGACTTGCTGTGCCACAGCCCCCTCTCTGGCTGTGTAGATTGGCAGAGGTGTAGGGATGGGCCTGCCCTTCCCCCTTTCCACTTGCAAATGGGTGCAGAGTGGTGCTAGGAGGAATTGGGCATTACAGGGGGAATTCCCCTTTTGCCCATGGCCCCAAGCACCACACCTTCTCTCTCTCCCACTGCCTACTCCGCCCCCTACTCTCTTTTTTTTTTTTTTTTTTTTCTAAGTCTGTTTCACTCCTTGCCTCCCTGTACCTACCTCGCGTTCTTTTGTTAATGTTTTCCGTTTTGTTTGTCTTAATTACTGGTGAGTCTGCCCGATGTTAGTGTGTGATGATGCCTTGTTAGTGTGTGATGATGACATGTTCCTGACATGAGCCTCTACCCTGGGTGAGTGCCCCACCTGTTTTGTGTTCGAAAGTGACACTGTACTGGATACCCCTATTTCACGCCCCTGCTAATTTCTTGGAATAGTTTGCCAGCTGCTCCCTTGGAATTTTAATGTACTCCAGGTATGCCAGGCTTCTCCACCTGCCCAGAGTTTTGATCACTGCGTCTTCCATACCTGCTGTTGCCACTGACGTTGCCGCCCCGATTCTGAAGCTATGTCCGCAATACTTCATGGCATCCATCCCTGCTTTCTGCAGTGCACTCCTCATTGCCTCCACTAGGCGCTGCCTCGTGAGAACTCGTCCATCTTTAAACTTGAACAGTGGGCCCCGCCCCCATCCCCTCTCCACTAGGTAACCCAACATAGCGGTCACAGGGCACAAGTCCGTGTCTGTCTTGCCCACGAAGATGTCCATCCCTTTTCTGAACGGATCCGTTTTTGAGGTTTTGATTGTCACCCTCATGACTGTGGGTCTGTGAGGGCAGTTGACTGACAGGTCCTTTGGGGTGAGGTGGGTCTCTGGGTCAAAGCCTGCGTCACTAGGAACCGTCATCTCTCCCGTCCGCAGGAAGCCAAAAAATCCCAGGCATACTGCTGCCCATAGCATCTTCGTGTCCTGGTTGCGACTTTCTGCCTGCCACACTGCCTTTATCTTATGCATGATGTTTGGAGTCACCGGTAGTCTTTCCCTCTTCCCTGCTCCCAGTCTGGCCTCTTCTCTCTTGACTCCCTGTAGGATGTAATGCAGTTTGTGAAGAGAGTCCCTGAAAGGGTCCCCTTCTCCTTCGCTATCTGCAAAAATTGAATTGCTGACAGGTATGCCTTTATGGTGCGGTGCTTCAAGCCTTCCCCCGCCAAATGGGCTACATAGTATGACAGGACCGTCTCTGAGGCTGGAATAGGCGTCAGGTTGCTCAGTCTACAAAATAGCCGATACCTTCTCTGGGCACTTCCATAAGCCCGTTGCGTGGACTCTGCCAAGCCCTTGGCGAACAGGCGGCTAGCACTTTGATCCAGCACTCTGATGTCCAGTCCTGCTTCTGAAGTACCAGGGCCTCCACCAGTGCTGAAGGGATGGATGTTGGCCTTTCTGCTGCTTCTGGATTCTGGAAGAGAAACAAGCTATGGTTATTGCGCGACAGAGCATCCGCACTTTCGTTCTCCACCCCTGGAATATGCACCGCCCACAATGTAACGTCATGCATCGCCAGAAATATGAAGGCACTTCTTAATAAGTGCATGGCCATCTCACACTTGCTTGTCCCGGAGTTGATCAGCGCTACTACAGCTGCATTATCGCAGCGACATCGCACCAGCTTCCCAGCCCAACGGTGCCCCCATAGCGCCAACACTAACACGATCGGCAGGAGCTCCTTTACCATGATGTTTGTGTCCCTCCATGAGTCCGTCCATTTCACCATCCTCCTCCTGAGGTAAAAGCTCCACAACCCCAGTTTCCTGACGCATCTGACGTCAGGGTCGCTTCATAGCTGCTCTTGAACCCTGACCTCATCATACTTCTGCCGTTCCAACCTGACAGAAAAATATCCCACCAATGAAGGTCCGATCTGAACCCTCGGTTTAATCGGATTGAAGACCCAGCAGACCCGTCGAGCTGCCGAGGGAGCTACGGGAGATAGTCACCCCGCTAAAAGCAGAAGAGTGGGCAAAGCGCCTTGCTGATCACCCCGACGAGGTCTTCAGAGAGTACATCCTAAAGGGTTGAGGAGAGGTTTTAGAATCGGCTTCAGACATGGGAGGTGCAAGTGCGTGGCAGCAAAGACAAACATGCAGTCGGCAGAGCAGAATCAGGCAGTAGTAGACCAATACATCCAGAAGGAGGTGAGCTTGGGCAGGGTCATAGGCCCTATGTTGAGAGAACAGCTGCCCGAGGCCCAAGTGAGTAGGTTTGGGGTAATCGAAAAGCCACACCAACCAGGGAAATATCGGTTCATAGTGGACCTGTCTCATCCTGAGGGCCTAAGCGTGAATGACGGGATCGAGGCGGAGCTGTGTTCACTCCAGTATACTTCGGTGGATGCAGCAGTGACCAGGGTGCTAGCAAAAGGACAGCAGGAAGTCATGCTGTCAAAATTTGACATAGAGAGTGCTTATAGGATGGTACCAGTACACCCAGAAGACCGACACCTCTTGGGAATGGTATGGAAGGGGCGCCTATAATGTAGATACGGTTCTGCCATTCGGCCTATGGTCAGCCCCAAAGATTTTCAATGCCTTGGCCGATGCATTGCAGTGGATGTTAGAGGGAGAAGGGCTAGAGACGCTGCATTACCTAGATGACTTCTTGGTGATTTGTGAAGGAGGTAGGCCAGCCAGCACGTCAATCCAGCTGGCACTAAATTGCTGTAGTGAGGTAGGAGTGCCGATTGCAGCCCACGACAGAGGGGCCAGCAACCACAATTACCTTTTTGGGGATAGAACTGAACACGGTGGCGAGGACGCTGCACTTGCCCTATGAGAAACTGAGGCGTCTGCTATGGCTGGTGACGGAGTGGAAGGGGAAGAGATGTTGCACGAAGAGGGAGTTGCAGTCACTGATTGGGCAACTCCAGCATGCTACGTGTGTGGTGAGGCCAGGAAGGTCATTCCTAAGGAGAGTGATTGCATTGCTAGCGGTAGCGAAGAAGCCACACCACAGACCTCCTTTGGCCCTGGTCCTGGATCTGGACCACTGGTACTTCTCTACCAGGGTGAAGTGCGCACTCCTCTGTTGGGTGGTCGGACAGCATACAATGTGTGCAAAACTGTCCTCTGCCCCACTAACTTTCTGCATGCTAGCTGGCATTCACACCCACCACATTTACCCTTTTCTCCTCATAGTCCCCTGGCCTCGCAGGCTATACTGGTCTCATTAATTCTTATAACTGGGCCTCTGCCCACCCTCTCTCTTTGGGCCTCCGCCCTCTTTCTCTCTCTGGGCCTCCGCCCCTCTTTCTCTCTCTGGGCCTCCGCCCCTCTTTCTCTCTCTGGGCCTCCGCCCACTTTCTCTCTGGGACTCCTCCCACTTTCTCTCTCTGGGCCTCCGCCCACTTCTCTTACCACGCCTCCCCCACTTTCTCTCACCGGGCCGCCACCCACTTTTTCTCTCTCCCTTTTTTGCCTCCACCCCTCCTGGCCCATTTTTTTTTTTTTTTTTTTTTTTTGTCGATATACCTTGCCCTTTCCCTAGAATCTATACCACTATCCAACTACCCTCGCATCCTCCCTCTCCTCGCATCACTCTTTAGATTATTCTCACCTCTGCTGGGTCCCGCATGAGATCTCCTGTGGGGGTCCTCTGGCCCTGGCAACCCCCTTGATCCAGATGGTGCTCCCTCATGCTCTCTTTGGGAACGTCCCGGGCGCTGTCCCAGCTTCTGTTGACGTCCCTTCCGTTCCCGCCTCCTCTGTCCCGGGTTCGGAAGTACCTCTGGGCCCCCTAGCCTCCAGGAGCCGCTTTGCTACGCCCGTGACGATGACCTCGAGCGTCCGCGGATCCAGTTACACCGCCCTCACAGCAGGTGCGTCCCTCGACTGCTGGCGTCTCGCCCTGTCTGCCTCGCTTCCCCCCTCTGTCGTTCTTGGGGGCGTCTCGTGTGCGCTGTGTCCTGGTCGTTCCGTCATCTTCTCCTACTACCATCCACGTGTCAACTGGTGTCCAGTGCTTGCCATCCCGTACCAGTTCTGGCACTCTTTTCAGATGCCACACCCCCTCACCCCCAGTCAGTCCCTTGTAACTAACTATGGTTAAACCTCTTTAAATAGCATTTGTTCAGCAGCACCCCAAAAAGGGTGCTCCAATTATCACATTCCAACGCTTGCGGTAGCAAATGACGTCACGGCCACGTCCCGGTAGCAGGTCTCCTATTCATGTTCGTACTACGTTTATTGCTGCTTATAAATCGCCTACGAATAACAACTTGACCAGTTTAATGAAGTCGCGCAACGTTCTCGCCCTCCCAGATGTGTTGACGTCACACAGTATACCGCAAGCTTGCTGGAATGTGATAATTGAGCACCCTTTTTGGGGTGCTGCTGAACAAGTCGTTGTATTGTATGTTCCCAGACCCTTTCCTTCTCCCCGCGCAGCGGTTACGGTTGGTAAAGGGTCTAGCTACGCGAGACTATCTCGCTACTCGCTAATTTGTATTGAAGAGGTAAACGACGACTGACGTCTGATCGTCCCTACAAACACAGGAGGTTTACCTATTCGAGACTAGCCGGTGCAGCCAGGTTGTGTTATGGCGCTGAACTACCCGGCTGAAGCGCTTGGAAAATATTTAGCTCGGCACAGGGTAGCTAAGGCAAAAAAACAACAAAAACAACAACAAAAAACAACAACGAGGGCTTAAAAGAAGGCGTGAGCCCGCGCATCATGTATGCGCAGCTGCAACATGAGACCCTCCCACTTTTGTTCTGAGCCACGCCCATGTGTTTTGTAGCTAAGGTCCTCCGCGCAGCCTTCGACTCCCATAGTCATGAAGTCGGCAACGCTGCTCGCTTTTCTGGTGGTAAGTTTGTGGGTCGGCTGTACAGTTTGTGTTTAGAAGTCACTGGTTGCTCTGAATTCTTGAAAACGCCCTTCTATTATTGCACAGGCTTTTTCTGTGACTATCCTCAGCGCATCCTGCCTCCGCCCAACTGAAGTTTTAGGTAAATTTAAGCTTTCTGTTGGTTTTATGAGTGCATGATATAATTGTTCCATACAGCTAGAATAAGTGTATTAACACTGCAAAACTATTGACATGTTGAGACACAAGTAGTTAAGATTTTAGAATTATTTCTAAGTTATCTTAATCGGCTCATAATTAAAGTTGTAATTTACAATGTATTACAGAACCTGGTATCATTGTGGTGGAGCCTAGCTACCTACCTGATGCCCAAGGGCGTAAATTATCCCTGTCTTGTGTGGGATATGGGGACCCTTACCTGCCCAACATTGCATGGACGGCCCAAGGTCCTAACGGGTATGTTGATTTCAGGAACTTCGATGCAGCAGGTTATGACTTTGACGTCAGCATCAACACAACGATCATCCAAGACAGCGCTACATCTCTCAACTTTGTGCTCTCCGTTCTAGAGTTTTGCGAGATTGATTACCGATTCTATAGCATGTTTGTGGATTTCCAGTGCCATGCAGAATCAAATATCACTGAAGTATCGACAATTGGTAGGAACTATTCTGAACCAGTGCAACTGACTCCCATTGGTAAGAAACTCTTTTTAATGACTGATATTGTTTTAATAGTGGCTCTGGGAAATATAGTATTCTAAGATTTATTTTGATACAATCTACTGAAAATGAAAGTTTATAAACTATGAATGAGAAAAAGGACACTTGCTGAGAGATAGGGTAACAAGCCATACGAGCTCTTAGTTGGCATGGCATAAATTTATCTTGTTCTTTTTATGAAATGATTTTAAAAAAACACACACACAAAGCAACAATTATGACACATCAAACAGCTGTCAAATCATTCTTTCACTTCAATTATTGAGTTGCAACATTTTCAAGATCTGCTGTAGCATATAGGCTGACTGACAGACAGACAAATGGGTAATATTATCCTTGTTGGTGTTTGCCTAGAGAAACAAGCTATTGAATGATTTAGACCCATTAACTTTTAGACTCACTGAGACAAAGTGTCCAGCAAAAGAGCATTTGGTAGTGGGCACATTTATTAATTATTCTGCTTTGATTCTATTGCCCACTTTATAATTTTGCACTACTCAGGGGGAGGATCCAGGAGGGAGGGGTTGGTGGCAGGGACTGGAGGAGGTCAGGGCTCAAAGAATGTCAATAGTACCAATTTAGGCAATCTAGTTCTTAACTGAACTGCAAGCTAATTCATGCTCTTCAAACTGTCCAAAACATTTATATATTTTAATAAATTCATTAAGTTTTGGCGTAAGTATATTTGGGCCCCTCTCTATCATTAGTGCTGGATCCATCCCTTTTTCTATACTAATTAAAATGATTATGCTCATAGGTGCCAACTGTCCCGGATCATCCGGGACAGTCCCGGATTTATCACTCTGTCACGGAGTCCCGGAAAGTGCAATGGTATGTCCCGGAAGCCTGCAGGTTGAGTTGGCCGCAAGAAAAACTTGA
>WLWI01005522.1_pt1 | contig 10540 bp, 5 predicted proteins | sample 6701501 | NCBI WGS metagenome assembly WLWI01 (sample SAMN12718690, study PRJNA515312) | sponge metagenome | isolation source: marine sponge | host: Mycale hentscheli | place: New Zealand: South Island, Marlborough, Capsize Point | collected 2014-11-01
CGCTATATATCACCTAACCGTTCCCTTCGTTAGGCTTATTTAATACAATTTTAAGAACTAAATCGATCTTTTTGCGACGTCTACGCATGCCGCGTTGTGCCCGATTTTCCCATAGACGGTCACATTTTATTATTCCGATGAGAAAGTGAGTTGCAGCAGTTATACGAAGTTGGTAAGCTATGTAATGAATGAGTAAAATTATCGGTCTCTCCTGCTATTGTACTGAATTACTCTATATAGAGGATTGAATATAGCTAGCTAATCTTTCAGTGAAACACTTGGATAACCTCATAAAATTTTTCAATGTAGGAAAAGCATGCTCTACGGCTGCTGTAAAAAAAAAACTGGATGCCACATTCCTGTGGTTAAATTCACGGAAAAAAGTGCACGCGCGTTGCTATGTGCGAGCACCACTTCCAAAATGGAAAAAAAAAAACACGTTTGAAATACTAGGAGAGCTGAGTCAGCAAGTCATCTTGAGAATAATTATGCTAAATTGTTTCTCTTCTTGAGCAACTCAGCAATCATACGGCATTGGAATTGACAAAAAATATAAATTATTACCAGCCAACCTGCTGAGCTGCATACTACAATCATTAACTTTGTAATCCACATTTGCCCCTATAATGTTTGATAAGGTTTCTGAATTGCACTCTTTTCCGTGAATTTAACCACAGAAATGTGGCATCCTGTTTCGTGGAATAGTACCTCGTAAATTGATAACGTGGGAAGAGTACCCTCAGTCAGGATATTCTCTAACTATTCACGCGTGGTTTGCTGTAATAACTCTGCTGGTTTACTGTTACTCACTGTGTGGTTGCTGTCTCTGGAGACTGTGTGTGGTTGCTGTCTCTGGAGACTGTGTGTGGTTGCTGTTGCTCAACCATGCCCAAGAGAATATCTGCAAAAAGAAGCTGCAACTGGCTGAAGTCACCAAAAGGAGGAAACTGCTTTATACTTCAAGCATACAATTGTTGTTACGTTTTATCTCAACAAAACATAATAACAAAATATAGGGAAAAATTCTTTTATGCTTGCATAACAAAATAATATACTTTGTTATAATACACCAAATAATAAAATTGCAGTGGTGGAGTCTCCTGAGCTTGACCTTGTAGCACCAAGGGCGAATGCTGAAGGTGATGCTATGAACACCACCATGTCAGTGAGCACACTCACAGCTACAGATTTACCCCAGCTTGCTGGAAGTGATGGTGGAAGTGTTACCTCTGTAGTTTAGGAGTGCAGCTTGGTGTCAACTTCAGCAATCCCTGAGATGTAAGTCATATGATTAAATGATTAAAAAAAGTGTAATGCTATGTTGATCACATCACGGACTTCGCTGCCAAAGTGATGAATCCTCCTATCACCTCAATGATCCTACGTTCTAAGCCTTGTGAGAACTGGCCGAAACATTTCATCTGCTGGTAATAATGTACAGATATTTAACTAGTAAATTACAACTACATTACAATGATAATTTGAAATCAATTCTATAATTATAAATTAAAAATAGCTATATACAAACCTCATATTGTGTTATTATTAAAATAATAGTAAAAACGTCATACAAAGTGTTGCTGTATGTATACTAAACCAATATTAAAGTGAATCATTAATAATTTAAAGCAGCTTCAATTATTTATGTAGTGGGTACAATACTTGCAGATATTTAATTTGATCTCAGTATTTTGATGTATTTTGAAAATAAGCCAATCAATAAAAAGTGTTGTTAAATGAATTGAGTAAATGTAGAACATTTTTATCCAAAACTTTGCAGAATTGCAGCAAATACTTTTGTGTATACCTTATATAAAAACCTCAATTTAATTTTCCATTCAAATTAAGTATACTTAAGACTGATATTATAGATATTAAAGTTTTGAAGCTAAATTACTGCTGTTAGTAACTTGTGCTGTCATCATAAACAAAAGATTTGCTAACAACAAGCTCAAAAAATGACTACATTAAGCACTTCTCACAGAATAGAGCCTAGAAACTCTGCATTTGATATTGTACCATCAGAGCATCTAGATGCATACATGGAAAATACTTCTAAATCGAAGAATATATGGTCATCACAATGTTTGAGAGACAGGTCATTTGTATTTGATAATTATTGTAACTGCTATGTAAGAACTGCTCATGCCAAATGATGTGGTCATAACTTCTCCTAATAATAAAGAACAGAACCTTGTCTATTACACGACAAAATGTTTCTCAGTATTACAAACAGTCTTATTACATTCTACTGTCATCCAATATAATTATACTGCTTCTTCTTAGATAGATTGAACATATTATGTTAAATTGGAGATAGATTATCTATCAAAAGTCCAAATCCTGAAAATGTATACAATTGAGTAGAATTTCTTTTAAGTTGGGTTAGTTAGGTAAGCTTATAGGTAGAACTTTGTGAGATAGATCTATAAATTACAAAGTGCAAAATTTAGTACATTGAAATTTTTGTCTTAAATTATCATTCATAATCATTATGAATAATATTCAATTAAGCATTGGCTTATAAAGTACAGTAATCAGTAGCTACACTAAACGTGATTTAGCCACACCTCTTGCCTATTAATTATTATTGTAAGATAGAAGAAGTGCAGCAAAACTTAGTCAATTATTAGACCTTGAATGCTTCAGTTTCAACACTAATATATTAAGAAGCATTGTACGTTAGAATGTAAAAATTGTGCATATCTAATAATTTTTTAGTTATACATTTTTATACACTGATCCATGGTATTCATTGTTAGCTTATAAATATAAAACATTTTTGCAAAGCCTTCAGATAGACTGCTTGTGTCATCTATAATAATGTAACTCTCTATTAAGCCCTTCAATATAGAGACTATATTGTAAGGTAGAGCTTTACATTCTTGTCAAGGCCCTATTAAAATGAAAAGATCTGTCGAGGGGAAGACTGGATTTATATTGTGTTGCATACAGCTACACTAAATACAAAGATATTAATAAATGTACTCTGGTTCAGGTTACATCATCCAAAGTGGCTGTTTTCAAGTTACCTTAAACATTAGACCATAATAACATTGTACTGATACAAAAGTGAGGTTTAGCACTGCCAACCAGTGTTAACTCTGATCGACTTGGTCTAAAGTCTTGTGAGGTAGCCTGAAGCTGGTTTCAACAGCAAATTGTTCTTGAAAAACTGAATAAAAAATATTAGAAGGTGACTAGTGTATGTACTTATAAGTCAAGAACAATTTGTTCATGACAACAGTATGTTAATTAGATGGGCACCTACAAGCATATCGATTTATATTAAGCAAATGAATTACTCTGGTAGAAGAATTACACTCTTGATTATCATTGAGATCTGAAAGCTATGCATAACAACTGTACTCTCGGACTCTTGGGGAAAGTTTGATTACCCACCTAACCCCTCCTCTTAAATACAGCCTTGAATATTGCCAGATGAGAGAGCCCTTTACCGAACTGTTTGAAGTTGCTAGCCGAAGTTCCTGCTCTCCTTTTTGGTCAGTTGTGCCACCTAGTTCTAACTGTTTTTGGTTGTTATGCCATCTCAACCTCGAGGAGAGTTTCGCTTTACTGTTATAAGGTGTTTTGCTGGGCTTCTGGGAGTGCTTCTGGGAGTTTGGTTTGCTCTTATTGGGATGAAGTACCCTTGTGGAGACTATGGCAAGCAGATTTGTTGGAATCAGCAAGCTGCTCAGTGTGATGCATGTCAGGAGTGGCTTCACACCAAATGCCTCAACATCTCACCCAGCGATTACTCCATACTGCAACAGAGTGATGATCCTTGGATTTGTCCATCTTGCTACTGCTCATTTGCGAACTGCTCAACAATCTCTATTGCATCAAGAAGTGATTCTAGTGTTGAGAGTGCTCCTGGAGTCACTATTGCTTCATCTCCATCCGGCCTTCGTCTCTACTATTGCAATAGTCGCAGTCTGCTACCTAAGATGGATGATGTTAGAGCTGCTGTGGCCTTGGGTAGGTTTGACATCCTAGCCTTCACAGAGACATGGTTTGATATAGGCACACACCCTTGTGAAATTTCCATCCCTTATTGCATAGGGACAGGGTTGGACGTGGTGGCGGTGTGTGTCAGTTCATCCACAACTCCCTTCCGGTTGTGTCACAATCCATGGATCAGTCTTCTGAACTCCACTCTGCTACAGTTAGAACCTCGCAAGGTTTGCTGGTGGTTGTTTAATATAGTCCTCCAGGAGTAACCTCTTACCTCAACCAGCTTGTGTCTGCCTTGCACAATCTTGATCTTGCCAATTACAAGAAAGTGATAATCCTGAGTGACTTCAACATTCATCTCCTACAATCTTCCAAAGCAGCCTGTGTGGACTTAGTGGGTGTTATGTCTGCATTTATCTCAGGTTGTGGCCTCCGCCACTAGAATGAATGCCAACACTTCAACCTTGTTGGATCATGTCTATGTCTCTGAACCACTAATGGTAGATTCCTGTAAGGTGCATCCACCTCTACAGGGTTCAGATCACAATTCTGTGTTGGTCAACTTCACCTTTGAGATACCTCGTTCACCACCTGTCACAACCAAGAGAGTTTGGTTGCACAAGAGGGCAGACTTTGAGGCCATCAATGATGATCTAAGTACTGCCCTTCCTGTTGTGGATGAACTCACCATCTCGGATATTGATGGAGCTTGGAATGAGTTTCAACTCTTGTTCCTATCAACTTTAAAGAGGCATATACCACAAAGATCAATGAGTGGGAAGAAGAAGCAAGTGCCATGGCTAACTGCGCTGGTGCTGCGGAATATCTCCAAGAGGAATGCTGCTCGCAAGTTAGCCAAGAGAAAAAATACACCATCTCTGTGGCAGAGGTTCCGCTGTCTTCGTAACAAGGCTGTGAAGGCTGTGAGGGCTGCCAAGAGGGCCTTCTTTAAATCGTTGTCAAGTAAAATCTCAACTACCAAGGACTTCTGGCGCATTTACTATTCAATTACTAGTGTCCAGCAGCAGATTCCTTCAATACTCTCAAGAGGGGTTACTACCGCCACCTCAGCGTTTGATCAGGCTACTATGCTTAACGATTAGTTTGCTTTGACGTTTTCTGTGAGAGATACTCCTCTGGAAGTTCCTGCCCGTAGTAGTGGTGAAAGCTGCGCTTCCCTGGAGGTCATCAGGTGCTCTGAGGACAAGGTCTATCATGCACTATGTGCCATTAGGCCTCAAGTTGCCCCAGGCCCTGATGGAATCATGGGCTGGATGCTACGCGAAGCGTCCTTGTCCATTTACTCGTCACTCACCACGATCTTTAACGCATCTCTTCGTCTAGCGTGTTCCATCTGCCTGGAAAAACTCCAATGTCACTCCAATTTTCAAGTCTGGCGATGCTGGCCTAGCTTTGAACTATAGGCCTATCTCGCTTCTCTCTCTGGTATCCAAAATCCTGGAGCGCCAAGTTCATCATGTTATACAACAGCATCTGCTTGAGCATGACCTTTTGTTGGACGTGCAATTTGGATTTAGACCAGGTGCTTCCACTCAGGAAGCCATCTTGGCTGCTACCAAAGACTGGCATTGGTCTTTAGAGAAAAGTGAAAGCGTTGCTTGTGTGTTCTTTGACCTTTCCAAGGCCTTCGACTCACTTCCACACCCCCTTATTCTAGACTCTCTGGTGAGAGTTGGTATTGGTAGGGAAGTTCTGCTGTGGATACGGGATTACCTGTCTGATAGAAGCCAACAAGTCATCCTCCGCGGAATTAAGTCACCTGCTGTACCAATCACGTCAGGTGTACCTCAGGGCTCCATTCTAGGCCCCCTTCTCTTTATTGTCACAATTGACTCCATCAGCCAGGTTTCTATATCTACACTGGGAAGGTTTAGCCTTTTCGCTGACGACATCTGCTACTACAGGCCTGTTTCGCAACAAGAAGACATTCTGGCTGTTCAGAATGACGTTGATTTGATTTATAGCTGGGTGGAGTTTAAGAAACTTCGCCTGAATGCGAGCAAAACGAAATGTATGCTAATCTCAAGGAATAGAAATCCTCCCAACCTAAATCTCACCATCGGTGGGGTACAAATTGAGCGTGTTCAACACTTCAGGCTGCTGGGTGTCATCATTTGCAACGACCTTACGTGGTCTGAGCACATTGTCACCGTCTGTGGGAAGGCCAAAAGATTCATAGGGTTCTTGTATAGGTATTTCAATCTGGCCGACAAAAAATGCCTTGAACACCTGTATCTGACTCTAGCTAGGCCAATCTTGGACTATGGCTGCTATGTCTGGTCTCCATATCAGACAAAGTATGTTGACCAGCTTGAAAGTGTTCAGACGTTTACAGCTAGACTGGCCACGAAGAAGTGGTCATCTGACTCCGCTACCTTGAGATCCTTGCTTGGCTAGCCTCCAGACGCACCTACATGAAGCTTTGCCTGTGCCGCAGGATCCTGGTGGGTGACTCGCTCATCCCTGACTCAACCTTCTCACCGCATACATCTCATACCATCCGTCACATTAACTCATGTCCGCTGTATCAACCGTTCGTGAAAACTTGTTATCACCTAAACTCTTTTTTTATCAGCGTTATTCCTTTGTGGAACTCTATTCCTGACCAAGTCATCTGTGCTAGCTCTGTGTTAACTTTTAAGCGTCATCTTAAGAAACTATTAGTTGTTTAATTTCCTGGCCACCTTAATATTAGTGTCTCACTAGTTGGTGACAGCCTTGATAATATTATCTTCAGAATTAAAAAATATATATATATATAATATATATATAATATGATTAAAATCAAAATTTGATGACTTGAATTTAAAAAAAATTAATTCTACAAAAAAATACAACTAAAATGGAAGTTAGTAAATTAAAAAAATGAAACTAGAATGGAAATGAGCATTAGAAAAGCCAAAACTAAAATTGTAGTATATACTAGTGATAAACTAAAACTTCAATTAATCTTGAAATACTATTTGTCAAAAAACTATAACTAAAACTAAAATGTTCCCAAACAATGTTATAATTTATCGCCTAATTTGTGAAAGAATTCTCAGTGTAGCTACTGTGAGTTTCTTTCAAGAACCAATTGCTCAGAATTTGCTCGTTTGGACATGTCAAAAAACTATCCCATCATTTTTTAGAGTTGTTTACAGATGATGCAGAGTAATAATAACTGAGTTGATTGTAAAGATTTGTTCAATTAGCTATACCACTTAAGCTAGCATCATCTTGTTTTATTTTTCCTATTCGTGCAATTGGCTATAATGAGCTCCAGGCTGTGAGTAGGGCCTGCCAGATTATGCTCGAAATTTTGTTAATTATTCTTTTATTTTTATTCTAACAGTTTGTTATTATTCCAAAAGAATTGTGCATTACTCAAAAAAATTTCTTATTATTCTTATATTATTATTCAATTTGAAAGTGACAGTTGCTGCAGTTATATGAAGTTAGTACGCTATGAAATGAATGATAAAAATATCGATCTCTTTTACTGGTAATAAATTACATTTTTGTCAATTTCATTTATTGCGTGTAATTGTTGAGTTGCGCAAGAAGAGAAGCCATTTAGAGAAATTCTCAAGATGACTTGCTGACTCAGCTCTCCTAGTATTTCAAACTTTGTTGTTGTTAACAAAGTGGCCACTTAAACCAAGCTGCTTAAACAATTAATAAAGATCTACCTTATACCCACATTTGTAAATGATTCCCTTTATTATTCTTTTAAATGCTTAAATTCTTATAGAATTATTCCAACTTGCTATTTCATGTCTATTATACCTAGCATAATCGGCAGGGCCTTGCTGTGAGTTTACATGACTGAACCTTGGTTCAGTCATTTTCGAGGAAGAACAGAAAATTATTATTATTTAATTTTTAATATGCCTATTACATGTTTACTTACATTCATTGAAATATGTGCAATTTCTAGCATTGGGAAAAAAATAATTGTAAGTAGTCACATTTTCTGTATTTCTAGACCATTCATTGTCAGAGCAGTTCATTGTTATGCCTTATGTAACATGTTATGGTTTGCTCATCGTGTGGCTAACTGCTTTATTGTATCAATTTGTTATATGGCTATTGCTCCATCTCAAACTATTGCTGTTAGTGCATTGTTACTTAGTGCAATTGTGATAATTATTGCAGCTTTAACCAGTGTTTTACACATTTTCTATTCTGAAACTTTAAAAAAATGTCTCAAAGTATGTAATACTCTTGCTGTTTTACTTACTGTGCTGAGTATCTTGGCAACATCAGTATTTTTCACTATTATTTTTGTGGACCTCACTAACCATGGCTTGTCTGCCACTCATGTTGGCAGTATTATACTCTCAATGGCCATTCCAACTTTAATATTAGTGATGAGTTTTATGCTTAAGAGATATTTTAAGAGAAGTCAAGACAGTATAAATGGAGATCCTAACTTGAATGGAGTCAGTGATTATCAACAAATTCAGGAATATACAGCTGCATAATGAAAAGAACTGGACTCTGTGTTTTTTTTTTCTTTTCTTTTTTTTCTTTTTTCTTTTTTTTTGTGCTAACTCTGCTTAGTACAAGCTATCATTGAGTTTTGGACTGCTATAACTTTTAGAACACAGCATTATATCTAGTTTAATTTCTGCAATTATTATAGACATTGTTTGTGAATATCAATATACAAATTATATATTTGAATACATTTTGCACCCATATTAATTAATCTTATAACCATGGGATAGCTAAAGCTAAATAGATTTACATCTTGTCTAATAGCTAGGAGACTACAACGGTAACTTCTCCAACAAAGGTTAATGTACTACTTATGAATATATCACTACATGCTGTTAACTTTAACTTTGTTGGCTTATCTCCTAGGGTAAAACAAAATACTATTCAAGATCGAGCTACCGTGATCAAATGTATTACTTGCTTTCATTTATTTATTATGTCAACAGTTTGACTTCATTAACTAATCTATACCATTTTAATAAATGTCTATTATCATTTTCTTTTGTGTGCTTATTTCTACTTGGCTTTTTAGGATTTTTAACATTAATTTTTTTTATAAATTTCCTGTGCCACATGGCATAAATATAAATACCTGATTCCCAATAAATAGGGGAATATTTTCTGTATCTGGTTTTTAATTGTTTCAGCCATAGAATTATGCATGTGACTGTTATTTTACAAAAAAAAGTCAAATCATAAGAACAAATTCTGAATAATATTATATAAATTTAGATAATCTCTATTCGGTATTTTTTCAGATTGACCAACATTATAAAGATGAGGTACAAAATGTGACAGGCTATAGGAAAACAGACCACTTCACTCAAAAATTGAAAAATGAGTTATTATTATTTTTGAAAAGTACAAAAAATTTCCATTTAAATGGTCCTTAAATCATATTCTAAATGGCTTCCTAGGGCGAGTTATGAACGCCAGAAGAGGATAGCCCGAGTAAGCGTTATTGGAGAAAACGGCACTTTAAATTTTTTAGGTAAGTTTCCGTATTCTAAAGTTATCTCCGCATCACTTAGTAGTTTCGCGCGAACTGCCACGTGGTGCCCAAGGGCGTGGTATCTTAGCTGCTTCGTTAATTGCCAAGTAACTGGGAATTACCCTCGCAGGTAAGGGAAAAACCCGTGCGCACGCGTTAACTTCAGTGGGTCGCAGGCTTTGAAGATAACTGTATTGGGAGCTGAAACTTAGTACAAGTGTAAGTTAAGATCTATAAATACTGATACTAAAAAAAAAGAAAAACACAAAACTTGAGTTGAACCGCTTTATGGGTCTGTATCTTGAAATGATTTTGTGCGTGAAGTGGTCTGTTTTCCTACAGCCTGTCACATATTGCACCCTATTTCAATTAATCTTATAACCATTAAAATAAGGGATTCCTAAAGCCAAGTAGATTACATCTTGTCCAATAGCAAGGAAACTGCAACAGTCACTTCTCCAACAAAAGTTAATGTAATATTTTTTTAACATTTCACTACATGCTGTTATTATTTTAACTTTGTTGGCTTATCTCCTCAGGTAAAACATAATTCTATTCAAGATCGACCTACCGTGCGATCAAAATGTATTACTTGCTTTCATATTTAATAAGTGAACAGTTTGACTTTGTTAACTAATCTATGCCTTTTTATTAAATGTCTTTTATAATTTTCTTTTTGTGTACTTATTTATACTTGGATTTTTGGGATTAGTTTGCCAAACACTTTCGCAGCCCATTAACTTTAATTTTTTTATAAATTACCTGTGCCAGATGGCATAAATATAAATACCTGATTCCCAATAAAAATAGGAATATTTTCTGTATCTACTATTTAATTGTTTCAGCTACAGTTTTATACATGTGACTGTTCTATTCTACAAAAAGGTTAAATCATATTAAGAAATTCTGAACAGATCATAAAAAAGTTGGATTATCTCAAATAGGTATTCTTCCAGATTGACAAAAATGTAATAGACATGTGATGGTACAAAACAGGATGTAAAATAAATAAATAACTAAAGATGAACCTATCAGCACACCACATTCATTACCTTCCCCACTCCCCCCCCCACCCACCACCACCCACCC
>WLWI01005523.1_pt1 | contig 10539 bp, 7 predicted proteins | sample 6701501 | NCBI WGS metagenome assembly WLWI01 (sample SAMN12718690, study PRJNA515312) | sponge metagenome | isolation source: marine sponge | host: Mycale hentscheli | place: New Zealand: South Island, Marlborough, Capsize Point | collected 2014-11-01
GGAAATTTTCTTAATATATAACACAATTCATTACTTTGAATTTGGACATTCGCATTTCACCACAAATGCAAGCTCAGTGTTTCTGGGGGGTGGTCCTTGACATTGATGAACATGGCTATGTGAACTAAAATCAGTATTTTGTGGATGTATATTATTATGCTGCTAATAATATGGCACATAAATTGCTCATGTATGGGAAAAATTGCTGTTAAATTGAAAGTGCATGGGAAAAATGAAATAGCACGTAACTAAGTGAAACAGCATGGAAAAGTGAAATACCATGGTGGTAGCTAAGAGAAATAGTACGGGTAACTGCGTTGTATGCAGCTGTAGCCTTGGAAAAGTACAGTTCGAGTAGTTTCAAGTTGGAGTCTATGTCATTCTTTAGCACAAAAGTTCTACCCGTATTGAATGAATTTTTAACAGATTAGGAGAAGCCATATGCTGAAAACAAAGTTCCAGAGGAAGCTAATATTGAAATGCAGAGATTATGAGTGAACAGTACAGTGTAGCTACAGTGTAAATGAAGCTGGCCTACTATTGGCGAGTGATAGCAGCATGGGTAACCTGTGCTATTAGGGATCAATAGCACTTTTAAGCAATTGAAATAGCACTCAGCTTCACCTCGTGCTATTTCAATCGTGTTACTTGTACTATTAATCCAGAATAGCATGGTTACCTTGCTATTACTCATACAAATATTACAAACAACAACAACTGAAGTAGTACAATTATAAGCAACTAATTTCTGCACAAATTTTTTTAGGAATCAATGGTATTTGCTGATTATATAATTTAAACGAGTTTAAATGAGGTGAACATTGGAATGGCAATTAAGTAGGTAACGTTGCGGGGGAAGTGCCAAGCAAGATGCAAGGGGCGGGGCAAAAGATTACGGATCCATGTGGCATGTGATCAAGTCGGCATGCCATCAACGAGGTTAGTCAGGGTGGTAGCTTGATTGAAGTGGTAGGTCTAGGCGACAATTTTTATTTTTGTTCGAGTCCCATCCGACAGTGTGCTATGCCAAGTGTGGCATTGCGCCAGAGTTACCCGACAAGCTCGATGCCGAAAGAAAAGCAGAAGTCTACAAGAGCAGGCTGAAGAAAGAAGGTGGGTCCTTTAAGGTTGAGGCCTCGTAATGGGAAGCCGGTGGCGACGGAGGCGGTCAGAAGTACAGTGGACGTTCCCGTGGCATTCACTATCATTACAGGAATAGCTCGACGCTGTGGGCGATCGGGTTCGCCAGGAATCTCTCAAGGTAGTGTCAAGCGTGTCAGCGGAGTCAGTTGGTCTGCTGGCGAACTGCTCTGCCAGTGGCCAGGGGGTCAGGCAGCATCGCGAAGCGATGGTGGCTTGGGGCAAACCGGACTTGGGGTACTGCTGCCCCCAGCATCCATTGCATCAGTAATTGTAACACCAGTCTGCGCCATGGCCCAGCCCAGTACCCAAGTGGCAGGCTTGGGTGGTTCGACGTCGGTAAGTTCCAGTCAGCCATCGCAATATTTGACTCCTGCATTGAACAGTCAGGGACCCTGGACACCATCATGTCCAGTGTCGCAGGGGGCTAACTTTCTTGTCCCCATTCATCAGTTCTCTCCCAGAATCTGGTACAAATGGAGCATGTCTGTCGCCGGGTGCGGTGCCATTTCCTGCAAAACTGGTGGCCAAAGTGCGCTCCGGAGCCTATGTGGAGATGAAAGAGTTATTGGGAGATAATATTGCACTGCTAAGTGAATTGGAAACATTCAATGGCCCGCACCACCTCATGGGGATTCCTTGAGTTAATAAACCACACTTGCGAGAAGTTTCGTGGTTGCCATTCTGGATATACTGCTTTTTGGCCTATCTGGCATTACGTTGTATGGATAAGGAGACCAGAGAGCGTTTGGTATATGCTCAACTAATCATGAGAGAAGCACTACGGCAAGGGGGAAAGGGTTGGTTGACCTACGACAAAGTGTTTCGTCAACAGGCTGCAATAAATAGATCCCTCAAATGGAATAAACTGCACCCAGCCATTCTTGCGTCAACAGTGTTGTCTAGTCCTCCAGTGACAGCACAGGCGGCCCCAGGTCTTAGCGGGGCATTTTGCTCGATTTGTCAGGGGGTGGACCACCGAGCAGACCAGTGTGCATTGAGTTTTTTGCACAATTCAGACACCAAGACAAATGGAGGGCGTAGTCTGGGGGCATCAAATCGAATCTGCATATCATGGTATTGGGGACGCTGCAAATTTCCGGCGGGCTGCTCTTTCAGGCATGTGTGTAGTGTGCCTCCAGCCACATCCTGAAATTCAGTATCCAGCAAAGGTTCTCAAGGGCCGCCACCGGGCCTTCCTCACAGCCAGCCACGCCCATTCACTCAGGGTCGTTAGGTAGCCTCATTTGGGACTATCACTCAGACGTCATGTTTACATGTATGACAATTATGCTCAAGTCTTGTTATTTCTTGTATTACAAGTTTACTCATGAATGCAGTGATGACTGCGGCCAAGGGTGTGGTTTACTAGAATACAATTAAGTAAAGAGGATAATGATAAGGGTAATTGCAGGGATGTTGTTTGGTAAGGTATAGTACTAGTAAGGTCCGAGAAGCAGCAATGCGGTAGTTGGGGGGTAGAGTAAAGGGATATCATTAGGGGGTAGGAGCTGTAGGTCATGCCATCTTGATAGTGCTAAATCAAGGGGGAGGCTAGGAAGGGTAGCATGCGTAATATGGGGCTAAAAACTGTGAGCTGGTTGGCATTGGGCAAGGCAGTTGGGTTGGGATAATATCGAACATGATAAGTAGCCATTAGTAAACACTGTTCATGCAGGTGCGGTGACTGGAGATTTGGCAGGGCTGCCACTATTCACAGCAAAAGGTTTAAGTCTCAACAAAGGCCGCCATAGTATATAGAGGATCTTTTGATTCTTGAGCGTCAGATGATGCTCCTCAATGGCAAGTTATGGTCTCCCCCTTCCTCTTGCAGAATTGGGTGCTGGCACTCAAGTCCCACCCAGACAGGGAATTTGCACAATACGTGTGAAATGGTTGCATCATGGTTTTCGACTGGGGTGTCATAATATGGGCTGTCCAAAACAGGTGAGTCGTAACCATCCATCAGCAGCAGCGCAGGAATGTATAGTGATCCAGTCGGAGTTCAGACTAAGCAGATTGGTTGGACCCCTCCCAGCCCATGTGGGATTGCGGGCAAACTAGTCCTATCGGTTTCATACCTAAACCACATCAAATTAGCAAGTGGAGACTAATTGTGGATCTTTCCTATCCTAGGGGTAGAGGTGTGAATGCCGGCATATCAGAAGAGGCTGCATCAATTTCGTACATGCGGATGGACGACGTAGTGGAATGTATTCAGACATTGGGAGCCGGTGTACTGATGGTGAAGATTGACTTTGAGTGGGCCTATAGACAGATTCTGGTGCACCCTAGCAATCACTGTCGGCTTGCACATGGGATCGGTACACTTACATAGACAGGGCTCTCCCATTTGGACTACGTTCGGCTCCAAAGATTTTTTCGGTAGTGGCTGATATGATGACATGGGCACTGTACAGGGCGGGAGTCACGTTTGTTTCCCATTATTTGGACGACTTTCTCATACTTTTTGGGGAGATGGAATTGAGCAACAAGCACTAGCGCTACAAGTGTTCTCATGCTTGGGAGTGCAAATTTCAGATCATAAGACCGAGGGTCCCAGTTGTGATCACATTCCTAGGAATAGAGATAGACGCAAAGGCTTGGTGGCTGCGTCTCCCTGAGGTGAAATTACACAGATAAAACACTTAGACCAATCTGTGGGTCAAAGTTAATCCACCTGAAGCCATGTGAGTTCCACCAAGCCATGTGGGTTTGGTGCATCAATTAGAAGGGCATACTATGTTTATTTTTGCGCATATTAATTGCGTGTACCAAAATGTATTACTCGCGAAAATTAAAATTTTTGCGCGAACCGTTCATTTTGATAATTTCTTATGTGAATTTAAAAGTTCAAAATTCACCACAAAGACTAAAAATGAAGTGGTTACCCATCTGAGTATCTTCTATATGCAACAACTAATGCTCCTAAGAACTTTGGTGCTTTTATCCACTTTGTAACGAAACACCCAATATTTTCCTTTAAGGAACTGGACTATAGCGGACAGACCGAACTGGGGCTCCAAGGCCTGGACAATGTTGGTTGCCGACTCTGAACGGAATTGCACAGTCAACATGAAGAGTGTATGAATCAGGCCAGAGACGGTACCTTGCCTTCTGTTAGCAGTCTTCCCTGATTCCCAGCATCAGAGTCTACACTGTGTCAATTTGTAGCCTCATTGGCCATGGAACACTTATCATACGGAGCGGTAAGGTCATATTTAGCGGCTTTTTGGCACCTCCATATATCTAATGGGTTCCCTGGCCCCTATAGTGTACCAGTTCCTCGGCTTTGCTATGTTCTGACTGGCATGTGTTGTATTGGTGCTGCTAAGCCTAGAGCTAAGAGGCTCCCCATTACACCACAGATCTTGCAGCAAATTCACAAGTATTGGTCACAGTCAAGCCCGGGTACAGACAGAATACTGCTATGGGCAGCCTTCGCCTTAGGATTCTTCGGTTTCCTACGAGCCGGTGAATTTACACACACGTCTGAGTCAATGGCTACGGACATGCCAATATCTGTCAATGATGTTTCGGTTGACTCTCATGATAACCTCTCCCACCTGCAAGTTAGGCTGAGGACATCTCGGATCCATTTGGGGCTGGGTTCACCCTACACCTAGGTAGAACCAGTGACGAGCTGTATCCAGTTGCTGCCATGCTGGGCTACCTAGCATGCAGACCCCTTGAGCCAGGATTTCTTTTTTAGATTTGAGGCTGGTTCACTCTTGACACGAGAGCGCCTTGTAAGGGAGCTCAAGCATGTTCTTGAGGCCATTGGGATGGATACTAGGGGTTATAGCGGTCATTAGGGGCAGCGACAGTAGCGGCTCGGAAGGGATTCAGTGATTCATTGATTCAAACTTTGGGACGTTGGAAGTCGTCTGCAGTTCTGGACTACATAAGAACAGATGTTGCAACCCTTGTTGGGACTGCAGTTGAGCTGTCAAAGTAGCTAGGTTGTAACTATCAGATTTTATTCTCTGTTGACTATCATATCTGTGTAATGGTGATTGTTAATATTAGTTGTAAAAATGATAGTTGCTGGGAGGCAATCAGGATGTGAGAGCAGCAGGTGGGGGAGTGTTAAGGTTCCACAAGTGTGGTTAGGTGGGTTTTGCTACTGGGGAATGAGAAGAAAGACCAAGAAGGTTCTAGTATAAGGGTTTGGGGTGTGTGGCTTTAGCCACTGGAGGATGTGTACACACATACACTCCTCAAAATAAAAATAGGGAAGCAGGAAGGTAGGGCAAACTGCAGAGGAAGTTAAGAATGAAGTAGGTAGGAGAACAGGAGGTTATGGCAGGGGCTAGCGAGGATGTGCTAGCAGGAGGCGGGGAAGCAGTATCTGCTGGCAGGGGCTAGCAAGGATGTGCTAGCAAGGGGCAGGGAAGCAGTATCTGCTGGCAGGGGCTAGCGAGGATGTGCTAGCAGGGATGGTGCTAGCAAGAACTAGCAGTGGTGCAGGACCTGGTACCAAATATTGGCTGGAAGAGAGGCTCCTGCGCATTACCATTCCCCTCCTTCCAGTAATGGTTACGGAGGTAGATTATGTGGGATAGGGTGTGGAGGGGAAGGGAGTGGGTATGTGGGTATGGGCAATTAGGAATGACAAAGTTAACATGATTTTACTGACCACCAAATGTTTTTCAAAAGGTGGCAATGAAGACTCATTATCATGCATATTGATAACTGAAACATATACTGCTAACTTTGGTTCTGATGATTATATCTAAAAGATATCAATGTTCTAATTTTGCATACCTGGTGGAGGTCGTTCTGGCCAGTCTGAACAATCGTCTACAGGTCTGACTCTAGTGTATTGATGACAAGCTCGTAATGGTTCTGCAAGGGAAGAGCAGCATAAGAACCAAGGCACCACATCCATTGAGAAATGTTGAGGTATTGTTTTCCAGTTAGTTGGAGCAATTAAATCTGCTGTTCCTCCATTTGTTCCAGTAATAATATTCCCACTGTAGTCATAACAACACTGCTGTCCAGGTCCAAAATCCCTGTACAAGTAAAATAGGCATAATATAATACACAAAATCAAAATAATATACTTTTACCTGACACTAGCTTGTCTAAAACAAATTTTTGAACCACTATGAAAAAACATTCTATGGTTGTCTGAAGATCTATCAACTTCAAAACGATCATCATTTCTAGCATCTTGCTCTGTGCATGGGCAAGGAGGAATACTTCTTCTTGGCACAGGAGGAGTCTGTGCAAATCCTTCACATAAAAGTCTGACCTTCAGAGCACGCTTAATTGATGATATTGCAAACAATTTACCAAACTTTGCAACTTTACTCCACAGGTGTAAATTTGAAATAGTCCTCTTCAATCGCACATTTGAAGTTGATGAACTTATGATGAGTTGGGGATAACAAATTATTAGAGTCTTTTCAGACTTAAGCAACTTGTAAGCCAAGGACTCTGTCAGTGTTACTGAAGTAGAGCCTGTGTTGAGTATATTAGTCACCAGAACTGTCTTTTGAGCAAAAACATCAGCTTTCACATTGTATATCCACAATGACAAGTTCAAATATATTTCGCTCCTATTGACAAGCTCAGAAATTACAAATGAGGAAGGATTCCAAGAAAACTTTGCCAATTCTCCTACCACCCAAAGAGAATGAGAAGGTGTTTGAATCTCAATCACTTCTGAAGCTTTATGTGGAGATACTGGTGATGTATAAATAGTAATGGTAAATGTATGAAATATATATGTACACTCCCATGACTTACTGTATTGGTAATGTGCGCCTCCAGAAACATTTCCATTATGTTTTGCTACTTGTACTGTCACTTCTACTACAGATTCTGCAAGTGCTGGAGGACTAACACAAATGGCTTGATTATCTGTAAGATATGCTCCCTCTATTGTATTTTCTCCAAATGTGCAAGAAATCTGGTCATTGTCAGCAAAGGACAATCCAGTTATAACAATAATATCTCCACCAAACAGGCTACCAACTCTTGGATTGAGACTAACAGGAAATGAATCTATAGCAAATCATAAGCCCAATAATATTTAAAAAATCAATGTATTTTTGTTTACCTAAGCATGTCACTCCAGCTAGCTCATATTTACTGCACCGAGTAATTCCAAAGATTGATCTATCGCAGTTTATCAATGTTTCTTCAAGTCCAGAACACAACAAATCAGCAATTACAATAGGTCGTGGATTTACATCAAGCCTTCCATAACGTGGAATAGAACCTGCCAGGTTAAAAAATTAGTTAATTGTAGTATTGTGTCCTATCACAGTATAATGACAAAATTGGCAGATAATGTTTGAAGTTAGAATGACCGAATAATTTTAACTTTTCAAAATGATAATGGCTGTGACTTTAAAAACCAAAATAGCGAGTTGCAATAGTAATTATGCCTTACCAAATGGCAGATAACCCAATTGTTTACATGCCACATTGGCATCTTTGTAATCCCAGCCATCATCACAGACTGCTCCCCAAACTCCGTGAACACATACTTCTACTCTGCCACTGACAGATTTCACAGCACCAGTCAGTCGAATAGCTCCATGAGTACATTTACTATCTTCTACTGATATATCTAAAAAATATAGGAATTAAAATGCAGGAAATTTCAAAATGATTCTTAAATTTTATCTTAGAAATAATCTTGAGAAAATAATATACCATTAACTAGAGCACTAAGAGTGCAAACCTCAGCGTTAGTTAAAAAATGCAATAATTTGCAAAATAAGTCACTATTGTTGAATAACCAAGTGCTTAAATTTTCATCTTTTAAACAGTAATAGTTTTGTTCTAATTATAATATAAATTTTTACTTGTCTAGCTGGGGTATTTTAAATTGGCCTGCTTGCATCTCAGGGATTCTTTAGGCATTTCAAGGGCTTTTTTTATGTGTATAATAGTTTTTACACACGTCTGGGATTGATCTATACTTTCTAAAGCTGTTTTACGAGCTTAATACTCAGAAATATGGTTTTTACGGCTTTCTGAGGACTTCATGCATTCACTGGCTGTAGTATTAACCTTGTTTTGGTAGGAAAAAAATAGCCAAAAGAACATTTTGACTTTCTGACATGCACACCACACAAACACTTAGGGCAGCAGAGACTTCCTAACACCAGACAAAAGAATTTAAGCACTGGAACTACAGAACACAAGCAAAAAACTGAACCGGGCATGGTAAAAGTTGTATGCTCACGTGAGTGTGTGTGATTCTAAATGGCAGCTAAAGGATTGAATGAGCATGGCCGTATAGCAGCACTCACCATAGTCTGCCTTTTCTCCAAAATTAAGCCGAATTTAAAAAAATTGGCAATTTAAAGGGACTTAAATTGTCATTTAGTCGGAGTTCCTCTTCTCTCAAGGCATAACAGTCCACCATCATTGAGATCCGCTGTTGACAGAGTGAATGAATGAATGACAGACTACTATAACTCCCTCTCACACATGCGCACTGAGGGTTAATGAATTACAAACAGACTACTATAACCCTCTTGCGCATGCACGCTGAGGGTTAATAAAATATAATGGCACCGTTTGTCTGGAAATAGTGGAGTGCTTTGTACATAGTATAAAATGACTCATTACTGATCATTTTGGACAAAAAATAAATGTTTGTGCTATTAGTTATGTTTTTGACTTTGTAAATGAAATGATATCTTGTCAATATTAAACCTGTAATATGCTATGATTCAATTACTGCAGGTTGTGGTATTGATCATGGTCATAGTGATATTCTGCCTTTAAGTATTTAGGAACAGGGGTTCCTGTGGGCCTACGCAGGTGCTGGGATTTAAAAAATCAGAGTCTTTTTAAAAATTTAATTTTAAACCATAAATTCTCGGCCTTTGGGGGCCTTCTAGTGGTGAACTAAAAAGAGAGCGTTCACTTCAGCCATGGCGGCTGTTCATCTGAAGTTGCCACCATTTTGGCCCAGCGACCTCAAAGTATGGTTTCTACAAGTGTTTGCCACTCAATGTATTACTGGTCAGAAGAGTTGCTTCCAGTACATTGAGTTTGCTTACTCCCGAATTAGCCACTGAAGATTGAGACTTGTTGTTATGGCCATCACCAGATTGTCCATAAGACATTTGAAAACTAAGCTCACTAAGCATACCACTGCATATGAGCACAGGAAACTCTAACAGCTCATCGGTGGCAAAGAGCTTAGAGATTGTAAGCCTAAATAACTATTAAGGTATATGAAGCAACTCTTGGGGATAAGTTTAGTTCAGCCAATGCTAACTCCATTCTCCGATAGTTGTTTCTTCAAAGCCTACCTTCCAACGTTCGGATGGTTCTTGCTTTAGTGGGAAAATTGACAGAAATGGCTGACCAAGTTTTGGAAGTTGCCCCCACCCCCCTTCTTTATTCAACGTCAGCAAACTTCACCCCCCCTCCCCCTGCCATTTAAAGATCCCGTACTTTCTTAGACTGGACTCAAGACTGATGAATTTGTGTTCTCTCAACTTCCTGCTGAATTTTCTGGTGTTACCCAATTTCTGCTGATAGGCCCATCATATACAGTATTACTCATCATAATTATTCAGACTGTTGGCCAACCTGTTCATTCATGCATTATTGTCTGGCACTGGAACGTCTTGCCATTGCCTGCAAGAAATTCTACCACATGCTTAAATTAGGAATTACTAATCTTTCCTCCAGCAATTGGTCCTCCCATCTACAAACTTTGAAGGGTAATAAACGTCTGTCAGATGTCCTGTCCGGTACGATTCTTCTATTGGTTCTCCAGCATCAGCTAGTACTGGGTGCAGGTACCAAACACAAGCAGGATCAAAATTTCATAAAGATGCAGAAAGCAAGTATGCTATGGTAGAACTAGAGTGCTTGGCAGTTGCATATAGGCATCTGACCTTGAACATTCTTAAAAGAGTATTTATCACAACTTACAATAGGCTGTAATTATAGAACGATGGTTTTGATTAATGTATATAATAATATATAATATTATATAATATATTATATTAATATATACAGTAAGTTCTCCCTTATCCATGGGCACCTTGGGAATGTGGGGTGCCTGTAACTGAGAATTGCCCTTATCTTAGAACATTGTCAGCTATTGTTGATTTGGGAACTTCATTGAACACAGCAACTGTCCTCTGAGACCCCCCAAGCTTCAACTCATGAATAATTTTGAGCTTACTTTCAATGGTAATAAACTCTCCTCCTTTTACCCTGAACTGGGACTGCACCACAAGAAGCCATGGTTTGCTGCTGTTACTGTTCTATATTGTGCAGCATCAAATTGTGGGGGGTGGGGGGGGGGGGGGGGGGTTTTTCAGAACAGCATGGTAAAAATAAATTGCTCTTGATGTCGCTTCTAAATCTTTTTTTTGGTTTATTTATGTAGATATATTTTTTTTTTCAAAA
>WLWI01005526.1_pt1 | contig 10534 bp, 8 predicted proteins | sample 6701501 | NCBI WGS metagenome assembly WLWI01 (sample SAMN12718690, study PRJNA515312) | sponge metagenome | isolation source: marine sponge | host: Mycale hentscheli | place: New Zealand: South Island, Marlborough, Capsize Point | collected 2014-11-01
AGCGTGTCTAAAGCCCATGTAGAGTCAGCCAGCAAGCCCGACTTCAAGGACATCATCAGCCTCCAAGGTTCCACGTGGCCTGGGGAACAACATGCAAACAAAGGTAACAGCAACAATATAATTAACACAAACTACCAGGGTTTCATACAGGATTTTTTTCCTTGGGGGGGGAATGGCACGCTTGTTTGACCACACCCGCTTTTTGCTGAAACCACACCCATTTGATTAAAAATTGCGACATCAATCTTGGAAGACTAATGTGTATTGCAATTGAAGGACCTCAATTAATTGAAGTGAACTTTCACCAAATATTAGATATACAAACTACAAAATACCATTAAGTAGTAATTTATTTCATGAAATTCTGGGGGGGGGAGGGGACTCCCAGAGCGCCCCTATCTCTGTATGAAACCCTGACTACTATACTAAATTGAGCTTGAATCCTTTAGTTATCTGAAATGCACTTTACAACATCAGTAGTTTGCTGTACCATTGCTCCTATTAAACAGTTTAAAAAAATCAGCCTGTGATATACCACAATTCACACATGCACCTAAAGGTAGCATTGGTAAAGGGACTTCACATGTACAAGGCCATTTTGTAAGGACAAGAAAACATACAAGGCCATTTTATAAGGAAAACCATCTCAAATGAATTCTGGCCAAAGCTCCTTATGCACACACTTTTATTTTAATATATACATAGGCTTTTGAACAGCTGCAATTCCAAGTCTATTAAACCACTCACCACAATGGTAGCTGTATAGCTTCCTCCTTTTCACCAACTGAGGTTTTGTTCCTTCAACACAATTGCTCCAGTCAGGCAAAGTCCTTTTCAGAGACTCAGGCAGTGTAGAAGCCTGGCTGGTGGCAGTAGGGGCGGTGGACATATCTGACACTGGCTTTGCCCCCACTTGGGGCTTGTTCTCAAGAGCTTCAGTATGATGTCGTGGGTGAGGGTGTGGCTTGTGGTGCGAAGAGCGAGCCTTCTCGCTGGACATCTTAGACATTGACGATCCTCCGACAAACGAAGCTGATGCAGAAGCAGTTGCAGAAGAAGACGTAGGATGAGCTTTGTGGGAGTGAGTCTGGTTGTGGTGATGCCACGAGGGTTTAGCCGTCTCTGGAGAAGAGATGGCCGGACTACTACGAGAGCTGGAGTGCTGCTGTTGCATGGCCATGGCTGCCTGCTGTTGCCTCATCATGGCGGCATGCTGCTGCTGTTGCTGCTGCATGCGTTGGTAGATCTGTGACTGCTGGGCGGACATCATCTGCCGCTGTTGCTGCTGATGGTGGTGTTGCTGCCAGTGCCACTCAGACTGGGTCATGCCCTGGGAGGACGGGTACGGAGGGACGTCCCTGGCCCCGCCCATCATCTGGGGGTGTGGATAGGGGCCGTGATGGGGGTGATGGTGGGGGTGGTAATCGACAGAATTCCGATGGGAACTCCCTGAACTTACCGGCATCCCGCTGGGATAAGGTCCACGCCCCCCAGAATAGGGGTGCTGCATCATGCTGCCTCCGGGATGGTGGGAAGAATAGTCGCCAGGCATGTCACCGTAGTGCCGGTTTGGCGGGAACATGGGGTTATTGTAGGGAGGATAGCCGTGATTAGAGGGGTGGGGGGAGGGCCCGTACAGGGAAGGGTGCGAGGAGAGCACATGGTGCGGAGGGTAATTACCGGGAGGAACATCCATGGGGGTGGGGTAAGGAGGAGGATACGAAGATGGCGCTGGGCCAGAAGCTGTGTTAACCCCACCCGCTGTCGAGACTGCGCCCATATCAGTGCTGTCCATACTGAAGTCCTGGCTTCCGCCTCCTCCTCCACGATTGCCCCCAGTAGGAGTACCAGCTGAACCTGGAGTGCTGGGCTGACCCATCGAACCAATTCTGTGTTGCTTTTGGAAATGAGATGGGAAATGAGTCGGGGAAGGAACGCCAGTGGACGGAGTTCCAGGTCCGTCGTGGTTTGGGTACGGGGCAGGAGACATCCCCAAGACTGATTCTGCTTCTTGAACGCTCATTTCTGGGAGCGGCTCAGACAAGTCTGGCGGAGGATAAGAGTCTCTGGAATCGTCCGGGAAATCCAAACTTCGGTCATCGTCCAACTCGGTGGAATTGACAGCCTTCAGCGGAGCCGGAGGTGCTCCATCTTCTCGTGCAACATTACCAAGTTGAGAAATGCCCGACGAAGAACACGAAGATGATGCAGAAGAAGGATGATGAGACTCAGTAGTAGCCCCACCTAGTTTAACAGCAGCACTCCCATTCGTGGTGGCAGCACCGTCTGGGGCTTGTACCACTCCGATGGCTGCTGGCGGGTGGGGAGGAGGAGGACCAGAACCGACTAAGTTACCCTTTGAATTAACCCTCTCCACAACATGCTCTCCATCCAGCAAGGTCGTTGGCTCAGCTACCGCACACAGTGTCTCTCCATTCACTCTAGCCTCTACATTGGGCTTCTTTGCATCCACCTTCGAATTGGGAGGAGTCTCAGAGAGGTGGTTTGCCATCTTGTCTCCTCCGAGAGTCTTACTGTTGGATTCCCCATCACTCGAGAGTTGGCTACCACACGGGGAACTGGTGCTGGCTTGTCTGGAAGGGGCAGCATTGTCAAGCTTTGACAAGCAGCTGGAGACATCCGTGCTGCCGACGTGACACTCGTAAGGCAGCAGCAGCTTCTTGTAATACTGTTGCAGAGTTCTCACCGAGCTGGAGGTGGGGTTTGTGATGGTGCTACCGTACGCAGTCTTAATGACATCACGCCAGAGCCGTTTTTCCACCACCTAGAATAAAATATAAAATTTTCCCTTCATATAAAAAGGTTGGCGTAATTTACTATCCTACGTAAAGTCAAAAGTCTACTTTTTCATACAGGAGGCTTACCGGCTTGCATACAAGGTGCCTATTTATCCACAGTTTAACATATACTAGCACTGCATAACCTCCGCCCACCCGCCTCCTTAAGAATCTGTACACAAAGTGTGCAGACACTCACATTAAGAAAGCCTCCATGGTGCTGCACACTTTTGAAGATCTGGTACAGGTCAAATGGAGCTTTGCAGATGGTAGGCAGTCGAGATACCTGTATGCCTGCAGGAAAAAAATGTGATAGAAACATTAAAGTCATTAGAAACACTGAGCTCATTAGGAGGAATATACTGAGGCTAGAAAAGCACTTTTCACCACTCTTTCCTCTTTCTTATATTCACAAAACAAGGTTATTAGTAAGTTTTACCATATGAACCTAGTCCTTCACCCAATGTAAAAACTTCCTATTCATATAAGACCTTTACTTAATTTGACAATATTTATTACTCCATATAACTAGTCCTCATAACAATGCATTAACTATATCAAACCACTCAATCTTTACCATACACCTAACTTACCCGTCCCTTACCCTACACCCACCAGTCGTCCCTTACCCTACACCCACCACTCGTCCCTTACTCTACAACCACCAGTCGTCCCTTACCCTACACCCACCAGTCGTCCCTTACCCTACACCCACCAGTCGTCCCTTACCCTACACCCACCAGTCGTCCCTTACCCTACACCCACCACTCGTCCCTTACTCTACACCCACCACTCGTCCCTTACCCTACACCCACCACTCGTCCCTTACCCTACACCCACCACTCGTCCCTTACCCTACACCCACCACTCGTCCCTTACTCTACACCCACCAGTCGTCCCTTACCCTACACCCACCACTCGTCCCTCTCTACACCCACCAGTCGTCCCTTACCCTACACCCACCAGTCGTCCCTTACCTAGTAGCTAATGCATCACTTTATCCCATGCCAACCAAAGCATTTTCTTACATGAAAAACTTATCCTTTGCTCAATTAAAAAGCAATTATTTACCCACATATTATTAGTTCAACAATTCTGCTAGCCTTAATTACCTCTATACATACTATGTATGAGCTTCCAATTTGAGTCCATCTTTACCACTAAACATATTTAAGCAATTTGTACACTAATTGGTGCCATTAACGGTACCTGAGACCATACCCACGCATCAATTGCCACAATGGTTGCCATGCCAACATGCTTTTAATCCCCAACAATGGGCCTCAACTACACACAAGGAAAATAAGTCAAACAGTTGCGCTGAAAGCCTCTGAAAACGCTAAAGTATATATAAAAATATTGACACAGTAACATTTATAGCTGAGCTACTACCCCAACTCCAAGTATAACCTGCATTGGTTTATAAAAGAACTATGTAAAGTCTGATGGTGTTGTGGGCAAAGAGGAATAGTGTCTCAGCTAAACATACTCGGGCAGTGAGTAATCCCAGTCAGTGTTAGCACTTGCATCTCCCAGTGTGTGCACATGCATGTGCAGGCAAGCTTTTTTAGGCCTCCCAAAAAAAAAATTTTTTTTTTGCTCACCCTATAAATTAGACTACCAAATTTTCATCAATTTAATGGAAATAAAAACTCTTCTGAAATTTGTTCTGAAAATTGTGTTAGGTGGCAAAAAGTTCCAGGTGCACTGCTGTGTCTACTATCAATCAATCAATGCCCTAGATGAGACTCTTGCTTTTAGTCCTGCCGATAATAATAGTGCCATCCGACCTGACAGCTCAGACATAATTATCTAATATAACAGGGTCCATCTTAAGAGAATCATTAAGAACAAGTATTGCTCTTTCTCACCCAGACACAAACAGTCAGCTTCCAGACATCATTATATATATATAATATAGGGAGCTTTTCAGCAAGTATTCAAAATTACCCAGGGCCTCCTAGTCCCTAATTACTACACTCTTGGTTTACTACAGTTCCTAATTAACCCCACCCTATTAACTAACCAACAGGCAATTACTGCTTTGAGTGTTGGAGTCAGTCTACTCCACTTCACCCACATCCTCAACCCAGGACATTTAAAAGGCAGAATAGAAGACTCCGCCTCCAAGTCAGTCACACCAAGGCTGGATGCCAGGCCACAATCAAAGTCTTGTCTCACCACACTATTGCATGAACTGACTCCACAATGCCACAGAACATCAACAACTGCTTTCAAGTTCAGCCACATTTCCATTCCACACAAACCAACCAACTAAGCCTCCGCTATTTCCTGTTATGTAAATGCCACAGTTGCCAATATAACAACTATCCTTTTCAAACTCACCTCTTGGTCCTGCAGCAACACTTCACTAGTGCCAATCAAACTACTTGTGGACACATGCATGCACTCTGTACCTCAGTGTACACACACCAAGTATGGCTCATGTGAACCACCCACCTGTTTTGTTAATGCATGTAGTTCTAAACCAGCCGGCTCAATAGACTACAGCTTTGAAGGAAGGACACAGCTTAGCTAGATATGGCCTAGCTTGTACATATGCTAGCATGAGTCAATGGGCACCAGATTCACTTCCACATGAGAAGCCAGAGCTATCAAGCCTCGCCTCCAACCAACAAACAAAGGCAATCCACACAAGTGCCAACAACAATTGCTACTACTGCACTGGCCAGTCACTGGATCTACACATGGTTACTACACAGGAGAAGTATACTCCAACGGATTCTAACACGCGTACATACTGCAGGGATCTATCTATTCAAAGGCTGTGGCTACTCACTACAACACTCAGCCCTAACTAATACAGCTAGGCTTCACCAATACACAGTGTGTGTGTGTGACCAATAACAGGTTAGTGAAAATAACTGGCTTGGAAATAAAATATTATTATTAGGTACTGCTGCTTATTTTAAATTATTTAGGAAGTCCTTCACCAGATTACAAGGAGGTAGTGTCAGGAAACAGCAATCCAATGCAATAGAACACAAGATCAACATGCTGGGTGCATCTGCTGTGCACTTGTACTGGGGTCTGAAAACATATGTCACAAGAGCATTGGGAACACCCTATCTGGCCACACTGAGGGCCCAACCAGCCATCCAGCCAGCACACCACTCACCTCCCACTCCATCTCTCTCTCTCTCTCTCTAACCAACTCCCACACCTTGCAGCCAAACTAGGAAGCTGATACAGGATGACTATATTTAGCCACGCCAAAGAAATCCAAGCTTCCACAAGAAGGTCCTGGGTTACATCAGAACCAGGCCACGGCCAATTTCAGTGGAATTACAGCCTAACCAGTTTATACAACTGGGCAACCCATGAACTTCCAAACTGAAGCATGCCTATACCACTGGGTGGGCAGGAAGTTCCCATCTGGACACCTGGTAACCAAGATATGCACATTGGCATGCCATAATTGGGTCAATCTAGGGCTGGAGGGCTAGAGTCCATCTGATTGGCTGGCTGGCAAGCCTTTGTAATATGCCTATCAAAACTAAATGTAATTTGACCAAGCTGCCGCCCTTTTTCTCTCCCTCCCTCACACAGACTTAACTGGAATCATGTGATCACCCCACATGCCAACTTCCTGGAGAGGAAGACACAATTGTGGGGACCCTCAATATGCTGTTGTTCCACACAGTTGGAAGCCCTACAGGTGCACTGCACCATGTACTCAATATGCCCATGCCCATCTGGCCAGTCAAAGCCTGTAGGTGAGTGACACCTGTGCCATGACAACCATGCGCCTCATGTGTTGGAGGGTGTGTATGCTTGCCAGCCAGCAGTCTCTGCCACACCTCACAGTCAAAGTTGATCAGCTGTTCAGTTGACACTCTATAGCCTTGCAATGTACAACAGAAAAGTAAACCATCAAAAAAAAAAAAAAAAAAAAAAAAAAAAAAAAAAAAAAAAAAAAAAAAAAAAAAAAAAAAAAAAAAACAAAAACAAAAAAAAAAAAAAAAAAAAAAAAAAAAAAAAAAAAAAAAAAAAAAAAAAAAAAAAAAAAAAAAAAAAAAAAAAAAAAAAAAAAAAAAAAAAAAAAAAAAAAAAAAAAAGAAAAAAAAAAAAAAAAAAAAAGAAAGACCTTATGGCGCAAACCAAAAAAAATTGAGTTTCTTATGCTAATAAAAAGCTACAATTTATCTCAACTTAGTGCTAAAATACTGGCGGGTAAAACCTTCGACGCACAGAGAAACTGGCAGTTGAACGGCAAAGCAATTGAACTAGAATTGAACTAGCAATTGAACTAGAAATCGAGAAAACAAATTGAATTTCCACTTCCGATATAATTAAAGTTTCCGTATACTTAACGGCATACTCCGCATACGCAATTAAATCGTGCAGCTGCTTTTTAACGGCGACTAACGAAGTTTTGCATAGAGTTCTTTTTAGTTTTCAGAGCATCTCACAGCCTGTCTTGTCGGAATCCTTGGCTACTCTACTCGATGTAGCAGTAAACTTTCAGCCAGAGGTAAGCTGTAGAGTGCATGTAATAGTCTCAAAGCTCTGCCGTTTTTTTTTTTTTAGCTGCTTGTTTGAAACCCCCGTTTATTGTACTTCGAGAACGAGAGAGAATAAAAAGTAGCTTGTCTTTCCACGGCACGCTTGGGGTCTTTTAAGTTGTTTTGACATTTGAAATTTGGCATAGACGTAGAGTGAGGATCACTGACTAATTCTGCAAAAAACAAAAATAGGAGAAAGAAAGAATTTTTACGATGACTTGCTGCAGCCTATATCTCAACTTCAATTTTTGCGCCGTAAGGTCCCTTTTCCCAGATCCACTCACATATATTAAAATAATAAATTTTACTCAGGTATGGGGCAGACTGGCCTCACTCCCTTCAACTGATGACCTCTTCATATATACTGGAAAAAAATGTTTAAAAAATAAATAAGAAATTATGAGAAACTGAACATGAACACCCTCCCATTCCAACTGAACACCATCCCATTCCAATTGAACACCCTCCCATTCCAATTGAACACCCCCATTCCAACTGAACACCCTCCCATTCCAACTGAACACCCTCCCATTCCAACTGAACACCCTCCCATTCCAATTGAACACCCTCCCATTCCAACTGAACACCCCCATTCCAACTGAACACCCCCATTCCAACTGAACACACACCCCATTCTAACAAACCACCATTCTATTCTCACCAGATAATTCAACTCGATGCTAAAAGGCCAGTTATATAAATAAAATTAAAAATAAATAAATACTAACCTTCTTTTTCTAGAAAATTGAAAAGTAAGTCCAGAAAATCTTTCCGTTTTTGATCTCCATTGTACTGGGAGGCGAGAGTCTGCAACACATAATATTAACTCACTACTGTTCTCAGCATCCACACAGCCGATAATGCCACTAAGCAAGCCTGACTCACACCACTACTCCTCCCCCTCCCTCTCTCCTTTTCAATCTATGCCTCGCCACACTCACACTAGGGAAAACAATAACCCTTGGCAACCAGACCACATTGTTTGGGTAGCTGTGGGTGCCACGCACTTCCCTAATAGCACAAATACACTCCATTAAAGAGACCAGTCTAGCCTCCTCTTGTGTGTGTCTGCGTGCTTGTGTGTGTCGTGTGTGAAATGAAACTGAGGTCACCATCCTCATGCAATCTGCCCAGCAACAATGTAATATGCTTGCTGTTATCATTAACAGCTGTCCTAGAAGTAGGTGGGCAACATTTAGATAGCAACCCCTCTATTCTTACCGGGTGTCTTCCGTCAATTGGGGATATGGAGGAGAATTTGCGAGCCTACAAGGAAACGGTCCAAAATTAAATGACAATCATACAAGGAGTCAAAGCAAACAGAACTGACAGTCACACAATGATAAACCAGGAAATATTGGCTGTTAATAAACTTTATATAACCTCAGAAATAAAACATTCAAGAGGCACGTGATACTTTACCAGGCCTCTAAAGGAGGCTTATCAGGGTACTTCAAAGAATACCTAGATTCTTTAATAAAAATCGAATGTAGAGATCCAAATACTCTTAAATAAGTATTGTTTGACCTATCGAAACAACACAGTTAAAAAAATAAATTGTGCACCTAATAATAATAATAGTGAGAATATTTATATTATTATTTTGTAATTGTGTGATCTTTTGCCTTGCCAGCACTCAATCACTTAGCTAGGTTTTGTTTCTTAACCATTTTACTATAAACTTATATTTAAAAAAATCTGCATCTGACACACACACACACACAAAAAAAACAACAACTCACATTCTTCGTGTCTTCAGTGAGAGGAGATGGCTGATTCTCCCCTCTCAAAGAAGAAGATCTAACTGGGAAGCCCAAGAGATCAGGTCTGGCAGGTGCTGGATTCTGCCTGTTGGATCCAGCACTACCTGAGCTGGCAGAATTGAGAGTGGCACTGCTTCTGGGACTTCCGACGACACAAGGAGAGTCGAGGGCGCTATCTCCACCATCTGCAGCTATGGTGCCTCCTCCTCCTCGAGAAGCTGGATTAGCCAGAGGAGAAGACGATGTCGAGGAAGATTGCTGCCCACCACCACTGCCTTCTGGTAACTGCGGGGAAGTGTCCGCCATGTCACTTTTTACTCCAGAAAGAACATCTGTATCTTTCCCAAGCTTCTTGTTCCCAATCTGACCCGACTCTTCTCTGGGTATTGAATTCAAATTATTAGAGGCATGATGCCCTCTACTTGCCTGCTGACCAGCAGATGAGTCTGAATGACCAGAGGGAGGAAGCGAAGCTTGACCTAAAAGCTGTTGCTGATGGTGGTGGTGGTGGTGGTGGGTCAAGGAATTCTGCATGGGGTAGGGAGGCAGTTGATGCTCCTGGTCAGGCACACTGTGGGCACTTGATGAAGACAGCTGAGAATCTTGCCGCACTGGAGCGTTCTTTCTAGACTGGGGAGACAAGAGAGAGGTGGAGTCTTGGGGGACTGGGTGATGACTGGAAGGAGTGAGAGGAGAAGGTTGGTCTCCTCCAACAGCCCCACCCCTCATTCGAGGGCTACTGTACAAGGGATAAGGCTGACCACTGGGAGTTATGGACGTCGTAGCCATCAAAGCTTCGCGCAGGCACGATATTGACGGAGCCTTGGGCAGCTCAGAATTTTTTGGAGAGGACAAGTCCACATTTTTTTGAGATGATGAAGAAGAGGCTGTTGAGGCGGAAGGAAGAGAAGAGGAAGTATCTTGAGGCTTAAGTCTAGAGGAGGAAGAAGAGGAGGATGAAGACCCTGCAGCAGCCGACGCTTGGGAAGTGTTGGGAGTGCCTGGCTGAGGAGAGCGATATTCTGGACTGTGGTAAGGCAAGCCACTGGAACTAGTGGATGATGGAGGAGCAGGTGACTGCAACAAAGATATAATAACACTAAAACTAATGCAACGTCCACACACACAACCTCTGTATTTGTAGGTGTGAGGGCATGTATATGTATGAGTGCATACACGTGTGTGTGTGTGTGTGTGTGTGTGTGTGTGTAAAGATAAACATCGTGTCAAAAAAGTATAGCTGGTGCCTGAGAGATACTGTAATAATAACAATAACTAGTGATGTGCTCTAATAGCACAAAATAGCGAAGCGAGCGATGCATATTCCCTGTAATTGCAGCTATTCCATGCATGCTTGGTGTGGCTACAAAATACTGTCAGATTCTTTACTTTGCTACCTGTTTCTGTTTCGTTTTAGCTCTCCTCCTCCTTGCCCTGTCTTTTTCAT
>WLWI01005527.1_pt1 | contig 10533 bp, 8 predicted proteins | sample 6701501 | NCBI WGS metagenome assembly WLWI01 (sample SAMN12718690, study PRJNA515312) | sponge metagenome | isolation source: marine sponge | host: Mycale hentscheli | place: New Zealand: South Island, Marlborough, Capsize Point | collected 2014-11-01
ACATTATTTTGATGACTTTGCAGATGAATGGCAGCATAGCAGTGAATATCATTTCGTGGTATCATTAATCCACCATGGAGTCAGAGAGTGTGTAGAGCACTTGGGCATGTCCTATACTTTTAGGATAACTAGGCATCATTATGTGTCCACCTTCACCATGAAATATCTTACTATAAGTAATACTATATCTTGTGCCTAATGAATATAACATCATGGATCAATGAAATGAAAACAATAGCACTGTCTAAATTCCTGGTATATTTACATAATATGCTTATGTGTTATACCTGAAGGCGTTGTATCATCATCTATCTAGCACAACAATGGTGCTGTAAAACCAAAATAATACTTCATTAATTTATAGATTACATGCTTGGATAAGGGGCATGATAGCCAATTAAAAATTTGAATAAATGGGTCTATCCAATTGCCTTGAAATTGCATTTCTTTAAAAGACATGATCATATTTTTCAACTCTCTGGACACCCTGACGCAATGTGTGTGGGTTATTTTCGTTAGGTTAGGGGAGAGAAATAGAGAGTGGGAGCACGATGTTAGCTAAGTTAGTGAGCCTGCCCTAGTTCTCAGAAATTGTAGCGGATTGGCAGCGCTTTTGCTAGTTCATCTCGGAACTCATCCTCATCGATAGGCAGTCCGGAAACTTGATAAGGCGTAGTGGCTATGTAAGGAACTAAGGTAGGGCTTGTAGTGCTGGTAGCACCAACTTGGATGGATTATTCCAGTACCTGTCAAATACGATAAAAACAGTTCAAAGCATGAAAAAAGTTTTTCATGCTTCTGGAGCTATTTTCATCCATTTTGATGTGTGAACGCCATATTTCGAAGTCTACTTGATATTTTTAGCAATCGTCATAAATTTTATTGCCCTTCCACTAAAATTGGAAGAACATGCACTGGGTTTAATTTTGCATCAATCGATGAAAATGATGCTAGCGGTTTTCAGGAACTTGCTAGTGATTTACATTTCGATGACAGAAGTAAAATAAGTAAGCATTGTTATTTTATTATTAATAAAATACAAATGAATGCAGAACTTATGTCAGTGAATAGTCAATTGCTGATTTCAGAGAAGGCACACTGTGCATAGAATGATATCTGCTAGATATGTGAATTCAAGAATATGCAATTTACAAGTTTCTTTATTATTATTATTATTTTTGTTTTATTAATGTCCATAAGGCTCCAGTGCATGCACACCAAATCTTTGCCTTCATTGTCACATACAAATTTAGTCCAGCCCATGTGAGCTATGGTGTCATGGGGACTTCCAACAAACCACTGAAACGAATGATAAAAATGTTCAGCTAACTTGGTAAACTCACTAAAAGTATTGGTGCACGCACGTGCACTCGATTACACACATCTCACGCACCACATCACACAACAACACTGCTTAGCGCGTTGCGCGCGGTTGATGCACGCATACTGCGTGAAATTAACGTTAGATTTCCCGCCGCGCACTGGGCTTGTTCCTTACCTTTGGGAATAAGAAATCTCTCAGTGTCGTGTTGGTCGGTGTGAGAGTGGTGTGTGTTAGAGAGAGCGAAGATAGATTATGGGAATCCTTAAAACTAAGCTATTCTACGAAGTAAGGTATGGCATTAGACTCATCGAGTTCAACCACGCATTCATGCATGAAATATCTTCTCAGCCTTACCAAAAAAAATTTTGTTTTAAATGATAAGGCTAGGTGGCCAATGCTCGAATGATTTTCAATTTTGAAAAGGACATATCCAGCTTTTGTTCAGAAGAAACTTAACTGTCATGTTGACTGAACGTTGAATGTGGAACAAGCTATTTGTCAAGGAAACTTTTATAGAGTTCATTCCTTGTGTAGATACTATTTCCCTTTGCAGTAAGGTAATACGTTTGTCTGAGTTGGGATAAGATATACAATTAGACACAATTCAGTGTACATGTTGTGGACACATTAGACTACCAGGTAGTTTGCAGCTGATTTATTAATTGTTAATATAATGGCTAGCCACTGATAACTTTTCTCAAGGTGTACTATGATGTACCACCCACACAACAAATGTTGAGTAATTAGTTATGTCAATATGATTTCTTTTTGTACATTCTTTTTAAAACCTATAAGCCACTTAATTTCTTGGAGACTGCCACTGCTCTCCACTGTGATGATCCTTATAGATGTTGACTCTCCCTAGTTGTCATTCTTATCATGAAGAGGTCTCAGAGAGGTGTGGTCAAATGAATTAGGTCAGGTGACAAGAATGAAATTTGTCCTCCGTGGTTATGGTTTGCATGATCAAAAGAATCAAATTGTAATTTTATAGAATGGTAAATCAGAAGGACTAAAAATGAATTGGTACTCTAACCAAAGATTGTTAGCCATCTTCAAGGAAGGGAAAATGGCATTAGAGACCAAAAATACAAAAAAAAACTTGTTTTGTTGTTGTTGTTATTGTACTCAAGATACAAATTTTAGTTATTATTGCAGTCTTGAAAATTTAATTAGGGTGGATATTATTAAGAAAAGAACTTTTAATTCAGTTACAATAAAAGGCAGCAATAAAAGAATGCTATCTCCATTTTGCTTGTCTGCAAGGTATTTTGGACATGTTATCACCTCTTTCCTTCTTAAAGTGTCTAGTAAGTTGTAGTTTTTTTCTTATAATGTCCATTCTGACTCGGTGATCTATTTAATTTTGACTTCTAAATACTCATAATCCAAGGCAGGAGCTGGGTGAGGGTAGGGGGCTAAATCTCCCCCTTCTCCCCCCCTCCCCTCCCTCCCACCCCTTCAAATAAACCGGCACATGAAAGCCTATAATTATGGGTACACTCACATTATGTAGCGTTGCTATAATACTTTGGATGCTACCATGTGGCTGGTAGTTTCCCCAAGAATTTTAATTTAATTTCTGTTTGTATGTTACCTAGTGATAGAGAAGATGTATTCATGCTGCACATTCAGCAAGACAGCCATGGTTATGTTGGAAAACAATTACCATTCCTAGGGAGAAAATTTTGAAGTTTTGGTAAGCCCAAAGCTGAAATTATGATTTTTTGCAAATTTTCATGCTTTTTCCACATATTGCGCTCTTAATTGTTAAGATATTCTATAGCTACTGTTAAATCTGCAATTGTGTGTATATTCATTGTTCTATTTAATTTTATAGAACTTGCAGTTGAAGTACAGTCAGACGTCATCCCTTTGCACGGTATGTCTTAATATAAATGCAACAGTAATCAATTAATAGTGGAGTGTGAGATTCAATTTTGTGTGAACTGTGAGGGACATGTGTGGGTAGAGTGTTGAAAGACGGGGGTGTGAGTGTGATGGACATGTGTGTGGGTGGAGTGTTGAGGGACGTGGGTGTGGAGTGTAGAAAACTTGATAAAAATGGGGCTGCACAAGTACTGTGATAATAGTTGTACATATTTATGATAGATTTTGCTATGCTCATGTGGACAGTTAGGTAAAGGATCATTACATCTGCAAGTGAAATGATACATAATTATATTGATGTCGCCAATACCTTTGAGGAACATGTGTGTGGGTGGAGTGTTGAGGGGTGTGTGGGTGGGTGAGTGTTGAGGGACGTGTGTGTGGGTGGAGTGTTGAGGGGTGTGTGGGTGGGTGGAGTGTTGAGGGACGTGTGTGTGGGTGGAGTGTTGAGGGACATGTGTGTGGTTGGAGTGTTGAGGATATGTGTGTGGGTGGAGTGTTGAGGGACGTGTGTGTGGGTGGAGTGTTGAGGGACATGCTAATGGGTAATGCGATGTCCTGTATAGCTTCATATAAGAAATTTTATTCTACTGTGACAAGCTTGCCATTGGAGTGTACCCTAATTTAGCTATTAAATACTGTGCACTATGGTAGGTCAGCATGTTATAATACATGTGTATTGGTAGAGTGTGAAATACTGCGTGGGTGGGAGAGTATGTAGTGTGTGGCTGGAAAGTGTGAACTGTTTAAAAACCTTGTTTTAGCGGTGTGTCATGTGGTGGCATTGTATAACTAAGTAGGTAGCCATGTCTGAGGCTTGTATGGTACATGTGTATGGGCGGAGTGTGAGATTTATGTGGGTGATTAGAGGTGAGAGTGTGTGTCAGGGATGGGTTCAAGCACTTACTACAGTGCTTGAAGCTTTAAATTTTGCATAAGCATTAAGCGCTTTTTAAAGCATTGTGTTAAAGTTCCCAGCCAAGTACTTTTAAAGTGCTTTCAAGCACAATCTCAAACATGTTGCGTACTCTACTACAAACTACAGCAACAATTTTTTTTAATTAATAAAAACATTCAAGAGTTTTATAATTAAAGAAATGCCAGTATTTGTTACATCTGATGAACATGAGTCTTGTGGCTGCTAAAATGTGCAATGTATGTTTTGTTTCGTGCTCTTGAAAGTGCCTAGTGCTTCAAAGGTGCTTGTCAAGCACTTTTTATTTACGTGCTTAAGTACAAGAACAAGCACAAGTGATTTTATTTACCAATGTGCTTGAAAGCACCATCAATCACTTCTTAAAAGTACTTAAAGTACTTATAAGCACAAGCACTAAGTGCTTGAATCCATGCCTTTGTGTGTGTGTGTGTGTGTGTGTGTGTAATGTGTGTATTGGAATTAAACGTACATGTCAGGTGACCTTGCATAGGCACATAGGTTCATGTGAAAATGGGTGGAGTTTGAACTAGGGCTACATGTATGGGTGGAGTATGGGGCACTGTATTCTGTCCAGATGAATGATGCAGTAGAAAGTGTTATACTACAAATAGAGGTTGTACAGAAAATGGGACTTGCACATTGGATAGGTTTTGGTTAAAAACAAAACAAAAAACAACAACAAGAGACAAAAAGATAAAGAAAGGAAAAGAAAATTGTGGCAGAAGTGCTTTTCTATATTGCAAGAAGCTCTGGCGAGTTCTAGAACTCCTGCTAAAAGGCTAGATACACTTGCAAATTAAGCCTTGTGTACGGGATGTTACCAAGAAATATTTTGGTGGGCTGTTCATTTGCCAGGGAATCATTTGGGAGGAGGATGCTCGTCTCCCGTTGAAGCTATTTTACCCCCTTGAAATATTCTTAAAATTTCATAAGCAAAAAGCAAAGTTAAAAGGTGAACAATTAAGGTGAAGGCAAAGCTTAAATCATCTCTAATTGTTTGTCTTGGCAATTGAAGCCCATCTCCTTTCTCATCTTAGTTTTACAGGTACGAACGTTGTGACCCTCTTGGGATGCACAAACTCAACCATACCCCCTCTTAAATTGATTCCTAAATTAACCCCCTGTTCACCGCGGGAAAAGCAGCTGTATCTAACTAGTTCACTTATTTATCTACATAATCCGCGTACTCATGCCATTCTTATCATACAACTCGAGCATATTTTCTTGAAGGGGCTTACACGAAGCCCAGTTAACTCCTAGCAAGCCGCCAACAGCTGGATTTGATTATAGTGTCGTGTAGAGACACGCGGTAATAATATAAGACATCCCCCCTAGCCTTAGCAACTCTTTTATGCGGCGCTTTCTCGAAATCAGCAATAATAAATTGAGCAGCAATATTGAATTGTTGAAGTGTGTAGGGCGAAGACGGCTTGTGCTAAACTTCCAGATTTGAAGGACGGCATCCCAAATTCCTGTGCAACCTACTGGTAGGAAGAAATGAAAGACTTTAGATGCAGTGTGTTTAGGCCGATTTTCCCGTAAATAATGCAGCAGTGTAATGCTGATGGGTAAGGAGTCATCAACAATGCCTATACTTACATAGTGCAGCAGTGTGTTGATGATGGGTAAGGAGTCATCAACAATGCCAAAAATAGTGCAGCAGTGTATTGCTGATGGGTAAGGAGTCATCAGCCAATACTTAGATTCCTATGGACAGTCACATTTAGTGACTGTTCAATTAAACATATATTTTACCAGTTATAGCAATACACTGCACTATCTATACTAGCAGTCATATCCTAACCAATTGTGCCACTATATACATCTGAATTATAAAAAATTGTTACCTATTTAATGGTAAAATGTTGAGTCCTTTATTAAAGTGAAAGAGTACCTGTGAAACTTGTGAAGAACTTGCTCATCCCAAAGCAATGTGTATGACATATTACTGAAGTATTACAGCAATATACTGCTACACTATTATTTAGGCATTGAATTGTGCAGCAATATGCATGCTGTACTACCTATGTATTGGCGTTTTGATGACCTGTTACATTTTATAGGAATACACTGAATGCATCATCATCTCCATGTATTTGCACTTTAATACCATTTGTGACTGTCTACGTGAAAACTGGACATAAAATGAATATTTTGGATACTTTTTAAGATGGCACATAAGAAATGGAGAAAAGGGAATACAAGAAATTGAAGCTAAGAAGGAAATAAGGATGAAACTATCAGTTGTATAGCTCTCCTATAGAGGTGATATTTTTTGTGAATTCATGTTGTATCTATTGGGGGAGGGGGGGGGGGGAGGTTTGGAGTACAATAAAGTTTATGGGTGAAGTATTAAACTTGTGTTCAAGTAGAGAGTATGGCAGATGTCGTGTAATCTTGTGAATATGTACACGATGGTAGGTTGAGGTTCCTTTGTGTTTCATAATGTCACAGAGGCTTTCATTGGCTGCTAGGCTTGTGATCCACATCAGTTGGTACTTGAACCATGTTCGTTGCTAGACTTGTGATCTGTGCCAATGTACGTAGGAAAGGGTTTTTAAAGAATATAAGATAGAATTAACCACCTTTATACCTGACATGTAATATGGTACAGAGCTTGAGCATGGGACCATCAGAATAGCATATGATGTTAAAGTATAATTAGAGTGTGACGTACTTGAGCATGCATCTCATGTAGCACTCAATACAAATGTCTCACACAATACACTCATGTACACCTCTCACACTTCACCTATATGTAGAGGGGAGGGAAAGACTTGTGGCACATTTTCTACATAAATCAATGTCTTTAACTGTTTGATTATCACTTAATGTTCTAGCGATATTTACTTGCAGTATTTTGAAGTATGCAAATTGAATTCAGTAATAATTATTGCCACTTTATCATTTGCAGGGTATGCTTTTTGATGTTTCTAGCAGTAATGGAGGTTGGCTACAATGATCAAGAATGACGATGAGTACAAGACTTTTTGACATATTATTTGTTTTGATATCAAACTATCATCCAAATTTTTGTGTACCTTTCTTTTCCTTTGATGTGATATATTTTTTATTACTAACCAGAATTTTGTGTATTGGTGCGCAACGTTGTCTGGTACGGTATGGTATAGTAGTATGCTGATTGTACAGTGAAGTAGAACCTAGTAAAACACAAGTACACCAGTGCTGCTATGTATGTGTTACTATTGAGTGAGCTATAGTTTACTAGTGGTGGACAGGTATGGTAAAACATGAGTGGAACTGGAAGTGTACTGGATGTTTTACCTCATAGTGTACTGGCATTCTAGGTTACCTCGATGTTTTAATAGACAGTGTAGAGGTAGTAAAACATGTGTAAAACATTCGTGCACAAGTGTTCCGGTTTTAGAGTTTATTAGTGCATGTTTTACTAGGATTTACTGTCCAGTACAACACAGGTAAAACTGAAGTGAATCATTAGTTTACTAATGTATTATATACTTACCGCTCAGTTTTGAGCTATATGGTTTTAGGCCATGTTTATAAATGATATGAGTACTTGTATTTGCAGAAAACATTTTTTTCCACCAGTTAGACTTTAAACATGGAGTTATGCATTGGGCAAGTGTAATCTGTTCCATGCTTGTTTGGAAATAGACCGTGCATGTGTTGGTGAGAGGTGGCACAACTGGTAAACACTGAATTCACAAACATCAGACTCAATCTCCATGTTTCTGTTTGGCCTCCAGAAGTAGCCATGAACTGGGATTTTCATCCTGGAAATGACAACGTGAGGATCATAGTAAGGAAAGCAGTTGTGATCGATCTGAAGAATAACACAATTATGATCCCCACAAGACAGCAACACTGAGTTCCTGCTGGCTTAATTAATAATTATGTGATTGAAACCTTCTATCCAACGTCCTATCCTGACATGACAAATTTCTTGACTCTTGCTGAGGATGATCATTATTTTCCAATCCTTCACACCTTAGTAGAAATGGGTGTAGTGTTCAAGTAATATGGTGTAATTCCCTTCAGTTCACTTATTTCTTCAACCAGTCCCAACCTAATAAACTATGGTCTCTCCTTCTTATTGGAGTTGTTCTGCTGTCCCACTGAATCCCTGACTTTTATTCAATTATGCTGTAAATTCAAAAACCTCACATCAAATTGTTAAAAGAATCTTTTGTCATTCATTATCGGAAAAAAAAGGAAAGAAAGTATACAAGAAAAAAATGGGACAATAATCGAGTTGATACAAAAAAAATACAGAATCATCTCAACTAATAAAGGTAACACATGCATGACAGAAACACAAGAATGTATAAAACGTAATAATGTCTGTCAATAGCTAACACTGTTGAATTAACTATCAGTAATGACGCAATAAAATACTTAGATATAGCTGTTTTAATAATCATATGAAAAATGACATAACTAATATATAATAATTATAACAACACGAGCTATTCAGCCAAAAGAACTTGACTTTCTGAAGCAGGATATAATCAAATTTGTGACAGTAGCTGTTTGTTTAAAATGAAAGTCTGACTGTGTTTACATTCAGTGAGCATGAGTCATTCGTGACCAACTAGCTAAACAGTGGAAGCAGTCAACTAGGATAAGCCCGAAACTTTAAATAATTCTCGTTATCACTATTAATTTTAGCAAGTTCTTCACAATCTTGTGTGACATTATTGAACATGAGATTTAGATTGCAAGAATTCACTTTGTTATTGGCCAGTGCTCTCACTCCATCAGATCCAAGATTATTGTGTATAAGATCCATTATATAGATGTTGTTATTGTTAATAAGATCAGCAATGGCTTTTCCAGCCTCTGGACCAATACAATTGTATGACAGGTCTATTCGATAAAGTTCACAATCCTTTAGCCTAGTAGAAAGTTCAATGACGCCCTTTGTACCCAGCATATTGTGTTTCAGGTTTAAAACTTCTATTGCAACTGGATCTTTTGGATTAATAACTTTAGCACCACCTGAACCTGACCTTTCGTGCTTTAAATCCTTTACTCCTTTATGCTGGTTTTTACCAATAAGACCAGCAATGGCTATAACTGCTCTAGGGCACATGTCATTGCTTGAGAGATTCAACTCCCTAAGTCCACCACGTCTGATGCCGTCATCAAGTGCAATTATCCCATCTGAACCAATCTTGTTATACTTAAGGTTCACTATGTGAATTTTCTGGTTATTATTAATAAGTTCAGCAATAGCAGCTCCTGCTTGGGGACCAAGATTATTGTCTGACAGACATAATCGACGAAGGCCACTATTATTTAAACCGGAACTTAAAGTTTTGATTCCATCTGAACCAAGCTTATTGCTGCCTAAATCTATATCTCGTAGTGACTTGTTATTGCTAATAAGATCAATGACAGCTGGTATTGAATTTGGACCAATCTCATCGTGAACTATGCTTAAACACCATAAATTAGGAAGCTTCAAACCAGCTGATAGGGCTTGGAGACCATCATAACCAAGCCTGTTTTGGATCAAATGGAATACTCGTACAGAATCTCCAATGCTATTTGCTAGAATAGAGACACCCTCTGAATTGATATCAACATTAACAATAGTTAATTCTATTAATTGAGGCATAAGCTTTAGTCCATAAAAGAATGAATTTGTGGCTATCTTGGTTTGAATAATGCGGAGACTAGACAAAGATGAGTTTTTGTCAAAATTAATAAGTTTATAATCTCCTTCAATAACACTTTGATGAAGATTTATATGGGAGATGGTCCTATTGCAAGATAACATATCCAAAAATGACCTTACATCTATAGTTGTTGAGGTAATAGTCAAGGCTGAAATAGATGTATTAAACTGCAGTCCTTCCATAATTGCAAACATAAAATCATTCCATCCAACACTAATTTGGTTTTCCCAAATACTATGGCCAACTATGGAGAAATTATTTATAGTATTATTCTTCTGCAATAACTTTGTAATAACTAATGGGTTCTCAGTAATGTCACAAGGAGAAAGTACCAATGTTTGAACTGCAGTATTGCACTGCAATGCCTCAGCTATAGCCGTCATACCTTCATATCCTATGAGAGGATTGCCCGATATGTCCAATACTTTCACAGTATCATTATCTTTCATCCATTTAGCAAGTGCTACTAATCCTTTTGAGCATAAGGAGCATTGATTTAGTTCTACTGAAATCAAGCACTTATTATAGTGAATACTTTGGATCAATTCAACAACACATTGAGGTGTAACGTCACAACAAGAAAGTCTCATATATTGTATATATTGTAAATCACACTTTGAACTAATAAATGATATGAATTGAGAGCCACTTTTTTTATCAAATAAGCAACGAATTAATGAAAACCGTTTTAGAATGGGTGGACTATCTGATAGAACATA
>WLWI01005528.1_pt1 | contig 10530 bp, 7 predicted proteins | sample 6701501 | NCBI WGS metagenome assembly WLWI01 (sample SAMN12718690, study PRJNA515312) | sponge metagenome | isolation source: marine sponge | host: Mycale hentscheli | place: New Zealand: South Island, Marlborough, Capsize Point | collected 2014-11-01
GTTAGCTTACTGGTTTAGCTCCAGAAAAATTGTCGTTGCTAAGAGTAAGTTTGCGCATGCGTACATGATAAATATGTTATACTTGAATACGCGAAATATCACTCGTCTGATCGGGGTATTGGCACTCATCCCAATACATCCGACCGACTCGTGATATTTTGCAGTATTCAAAGTATAACATATATATATATACACACACACACACACATACCTGGTCTTCTGGAGCATTAGCAGAAGTTTTCAAACGTTCTAGAGCCTTTTTCCGAAGTGATACATCTTCTGCCAACTTTGCAAACTCTACTAGATACTGCTTTATGTCTTCTACGTAATTCTGCTCACTGCCCTCAAGGATTTCCTGTGAATAGTAATAATAATGGAGCGCCAGAGTTTCGCCTATATTAACCTAGTTATAGCTAACTTAACCTCAGATTGAATATCCTCAGCCACATTCAGAGCATGCTTCATAGCCTTTTCAATAGTGCCACTGAGTTTATCGAGCTGTTCATTGGGCTGTCGGCAATTGTCCCGCACAGACGACATACTGTAGCTCGTCAAGAGACTTTTTGGACTTAAAAAAAAAACGGAAGGCGGGCTTATAATAGGTAAAGGGTCTCGAAGCACAAAGTTACTCTGGATGTAGTCTCGCGAAGTAAGACCCTTTACCTACCGCTACGCTGGGAAATGGTCTGGACTACTACTCTGGATGGTAAATTATTACTCTACCAGAATTTTTCAGTGAAGCAAACCAACTGATTTAGAACTGATCACCAGGTAAACTGTTTAAACAACACTACATTCTGATTTCCATGTTTCCTGTGGCATTTTGAAGCATTCCCTAATTATTATGCAGTATAGCTTTGATTTCTAATAATGCATACTGATTCATCATGATTGATAAGCTCCCTTATTGTGACCCTGACATAGACATCTGTACATTTCAATTAGTGCCAATCAGCTTTGGAAATACAACAAAGATTAAAGTTCTTGTGAATGTGCAACTCAAATCAGCCGTATTGACTGCATACGAGGGGAAGTGATGCGAAGATCTTGAATGATGATGAGTGAGCTTTTGTAGTGATGGGATATTCTTGTCAATTGACCACTGTTCCTCTGAACAACTGGTGGTACCGAAGCACAAAGATTGAGGTTGATCTGGTAATTTATTTCAGATTCCTTCCCTCGATTTTCTGTTTTACTGCTCCTTCACTTGAGGGGGGGAGGAAGGAAAAAAAAAAGGGTGCTACATTCTAAAACATTTGGAGTGGATTGACTAGATAGTGCTAACAAAGTGTGCTCAATGCAAGTTGAACAGACTTTTTTTTCTTCCATTGGTGAATGGTCTTGCTAGCATTGTGAGACTATTGAAGCAATATTTTCAACTGTGTACTGTCCCTATTTCTCAACTGCACTTACTCTAGGGCCATGTTTACGACAAGATGTTTAAAATCAATTAAAGAATAGTAATAATGTAATAAATAACTCAATAAGTACATACACACACTTCAAATTCATAATTAATATTTTCTATACGTCAGATTCGAAACCTTGGTGATATTAGTTCCAGAATAAAGAAAAATAACAGCACCAACAACAAAAAACCGAAAAGAAAGAAGTAATAAACATCTAACAGTACATGTATAAAGAATTCATGTTGTGATAAGAGTGAAGAATTTCTTTATCTGTTCATCAGTGACATAAAGCTACATAGAAAGTACTTGTACTGCTAGGAACAAGCAGGAAGGCTGAAAATTTAACTTATACACAAAACAAAATAAAAAGAAAACAACAACAACATCAAAGTAAAAACTAAGCAACATTGTCTGTTTTATTTGTCTAATGCTTTGACATATGGTACAGGAAACATTCCTTCCTTGCCATTACACGATCCCTTCCACCAGTTGGGATCTGTTTTGTCGAGGACTGTGATGACATCTCCTTTTTTTAGCTTAAGTTCACCTGCCTCTTGCGGTTCAAAGTCAAAAGAAGCTGCTACTTGTGTTTGCTATACACACACACACACGCACAACAGTCTAACAATTCAGCTTTACACAGCCGACTCCCACCCCACCTACCTCAGAAGCCATGTCTTTCAAGTAAATGGTTTGTGTTCTGCTGACCGATGAAGTGCGATGGTAATCTACGAGCTGATTAAGGGAGTTGAACTTTACTACCCATAGGAAGTACTTCCCAGCGCCATCTCTCAACACCTTGAAATGTTGCACTCCTCCTCCAAATCTGTACAGCAAGTAAACACAAAAGTATTCTAAATATAATGCCAGACAGCATATTTGTCAGCCGTGCCAAAGCTTTAACCATAACAGTAAAGGGTTATTCCAATGCTCTTATCTCTTCTTTTTATTTGTATTCAGTGATGGTTAAAACTAGAATTGACATGAGAATACATCTAGGGATGTGCACAACCCTCATCATGCATGAATTAATATAATGGAAAAATATTAGCTACTCCTATCCTGTCTATTACCCAAAGTTGTATAAGAGGCCAAGTCAAAAAAAAAAAAAAAAAAAAAAAAGTCCCTCCCCCGCTTTTATTAATATCCTACCTGTGCTACTCTATACTGTTGGTGTTGTCACACACAGTCAGACTTACTTCACTGAGAGAGAGAAATCTCCTGGAGTGCTCTCACTCTCTCTAATGAGAAAAGCACCATCATGAGGCTGCTTGGAAAGCAATTCTTCTGCCTTTGATCTTGTAATGCGGCCATGGTACCACCTAAATCACACACACACACACAAAGGACAAGAGTGCCTGTAGTACAGCAACTTAGAGTTGATAATAATGTATCTCATCCACCCACAATTAATTCCTAATCACCAACAAAAGGAAGAAGCAATGCAGTTACATAATGGCTTACTCGTGTCCTTTCATCTGTATGTAGTTTTTGGGTATGAGACCATCCTTGCCATCTTGTTCTGCTTTGAACCAATGCTTGTCCTCTTCAGTGTTCAAAACCTACAGCAGTTGCAATATACATCAGGGGTCACCCAAACACATACACACACACAAACGTATGCATGTGCTCATAGAGGATCCTAGCAAAACTTCATTGTCCTGAAGCCGTGACACTCCCAAGTTCACTGCTTTCTGAACCTCACATTTTAGGGAGGTGCAGCAATCTTAATCACCCACTCAATCCCCAAACCCAATCATAGAAGCTAAAAAAACTGAGCTGTTGTTTTGTTTTTAAATAATAACAATGAATACTTCATCAGTTCCCATATTTTTCTAAGCCAGTAAGAAGCAGGTCCATTATAAAGCGTGCTGTCGGACCTGACTAGCTGCAAGCACAGCATACACTTGAAACACAAGTGTAGATATGCCGTACACGAGTATCCTCAGAACTCCGCCACTAATACACAGCACAATTACCAGAAAAACCATTTAGTCAACTATATAGAAGGCCATTGACATCCAGGTGCCAAGCAGTTGGTTTTAAACAAGTCTCAGGAAAGAACCAATCCAGTCTGCCACACCTCCATAAAAGCCTGCCAAACACTCCCTCTTTTCTTCCACACTCTCATTGGCTCAGTGTCAAACTTTCCACTTTAGGTGATGTAAAACACTTGGAATTTAGACCTAGTCAATGTGTGAAATATTAGCAGAATTCTTTACCCAACGTAACGGTAGCTTGGAGGAAGCAGCCGAATTATTTTTAAATAATTACTAGTCTAAAAGATATTATTATAACTACTACTACTAATAATAACTAAAGGTAATAACTACCACACACAGCCCATAGTCAAACCATTGTCAGGTTTATTTCTGCTATAGACTAGTACCAGGCCTGCTCTACTACAGGGGTGAACATGTACGGAAATCAATAACAACTTTGGCCAGGACGATACCTTGAGCAATCAATAGTAACAAACCATCGCTAGGTCTAGAGTTAAAACAACAAAACAAAACAAAAAAGCAAAAAAAAAGCAAAAAAAAAAGCAAAAAAAAAAAAAAGCATCCCTTGGACCTCAGTTATTCGCCTTCATAAACTCCAGGCTTTGCTCGATGTTGTAACTACTAGTACACACAGTATTACACCATTATCCGTCTGGCATACTAAGTCAGAGAAGCCACACATATGTAACACACACACGCACACATCCAACATTGGTCCAACATGTGCCACGCCCAATAACATACACCTTTTCCACACCAAACACCATGTCATCCTTGTGTTGCAACAACTCCATAATTGGCTACCTGTGTTCCTTGCATATGGGAGCCACTCAGCCTTGACTCAGCTGGCAGCTACCTTGAACCTAATCATACGCACACATGTACTTCTGCTGACTCATAATGGGGAAAAAAAGACAAAAAAAGGAGGGAAAAAAAAAAGTACTTGTTTAGTTTCTGACATTATTAGTCACTAATTGTAATTATATTCTATTCTATTTCTTATGCACGAATGTATTGAAGGAGGAGTAGGTCAAGGGCGATTTGTATAGCAGTGCAGACAGCTCAATACACACTTGATATTCCAGACATAACACAGTACAGTCTGACCAGAACAAATCACCGCAGTAAATCAAGCCAGCGACCAGTGATTTAACAATATCTTTTTCAGCCCCAAACGACAACAACTAAAAAACAACAAAGCTTGGTGGAAAAGGCATCAATTGCTATTTAATTACAGTGGGAAAGTTGTCCTCGAGTCTGACTATAGTGTACTCAAACCTCCCAAACCAGTAAAGCTACTAATATTGTGAACACTCGCAAGATTTGATTATACAACTGATAAACCCACCAGAACATACACACTGAAGGCTAATACCAAAACATCCTGCTTAGTCATGCTAAACATTACTGCTGATCTCCTGCCAAGAAAGACCAAAAGGAAGTAACTCAATTACACTCACTGAATCAGACAATACACAATGCATAACCGGAACACAGTGTGTATATATATATATATATATATACAAAACTACTATCTAGTCCACAGGATCCCCAGCCCCACAACCAGTTGGTCAGCTCACCACAAGTGAAAGTGTACACCATGTGTCTCAAGTTCACACCATGCCTGTGATGAAAAACAGCATAGTATTGCAGCTGTCCTTTTCCTAATGGAATGCATCAACTTAAAACTTTCCAAGAAAAAAGAGAGATCATATGAATTGATGGATGATGACTATATGTCACCTATTGCAGACTTCCAAAATAAACACCAAATGGTGGTTTGTGTGACCTCTGTTCCCATTTAGGGATTGTTCCCTATCAAGGAATACCTGTGTTTTGGTAGTTGATAAAGTGAAATATAAGGTTCATAAAGGTAGTGGATAGCAATCAATTGGCAGGATGAAGTTCGGATCAATTTGAGGGTAAAGCTTGAGGAATAACTATAAGAGACAAGACGCCTGCACAATATAGCCACACGTCTCTAGAAGATTCCCTATCTACTGTACAGTGAGGCTCTGCAGGTGACAAGACTTTTCCACCAGTTTCTACTGACTGTGCTCTCTCTTAGTGGGCCACGCCCTTTCTTGCATGCAGTGTGGTTAAATGCAAGTGCAGGCTCTGTCTGACACTTGACAATCATTCAGCCTAGCATGCGTCAAGATCAGTGTCAGGTATGATGAATACAGGGAGAGTTATCCATCCAGGAGTTGTTTTATTATGCTAAAATCAGTTGATCAGAATGTCCCTTTACATATCCTTTATTAGGAATGTCCTTTAGAAAGGAGTTAATTGTACGCATACAACTACACATACAACCTCAGATAATACATATCACGTACAAGTCCGGATAGTGCCCACCACACCTCTTTATAATGCCCACCACCATATGTAGTGACATGTAATGGTTGAACAGACATATGGCTGACCAAAACAGCAAGACTTGCACTGTGTCATCTGTTTAGAAACCAAACCATTACAGAAAACTTGTAAAGTTCCGTTGACTTTCAGAATGCTTAAATTACAGGGGATGCTCTAATTGCTATCTGATCTAAAAGCACTGATTCAGTTGTGTTCTAAAAATAGTATTCTAAATTTAGTGATCCTCACTACTTCCTCAGCCAATTGAAGCAACACCACCAATTGACCTCTACAGCCTCAAAGTATGCATTTTTATCCCACTTAATTGCCACATCCAAATTCTGAATTGTAGGAATGTACCATTGGTATCCTGTGGGAAGCAGAGGAGAGTAGCAAAACCCTATACCAAAGAACAAAGAACAACTGGGGGGGAAGTATACAGGAGGCATAATCGGTTATCTCACAATGCAGAATGGCTGTATTTATAGCTTGCAAGACAATCCAGCAGTCCCGAGTTAGTATAACATAAATGTGCCCAACCAATTCCAACTGTGTTAAGTCACACAACAAAGTTTACAAAGAACTGATGCAATTCAAAGTTATCTCTATTGGCTTCCTACTTTCCGTCATTCAGTTAGGCAGTGGGCTACTCTAGACTGTTTGTAAATAATCCAAGTCAATGGGTACCAAAGTATGTCTGTAGCCACAACCAGTGCTAATACTAGAGTACGTGACTGACTCAGCTCACAAGGAACTTACCTATGCACACCAAGGAAATCAATGTTCTCCAATACCACCATATTGGGCAATCAAGGAAACTGTGCAAAGACTAACAATAAAGAATCCAGAGCTGGTAAGCGAAGCTGCCATTAGGGAAAGCCTAATAAAACCTTTATTTATACCTTTATAGAGAAAGCAATGCAATACTACAAAAAAGTTTTCTGCCATATATGGGCGATGAGTATAACTCCCTTTAGGATTTTCCCTACTATAGTTGATTCTGGATGGGCATCAGTTACTGCTCCATAAAAAAATGACTCTAGTGCTGGTCACATGTGAAATGGTTCAATAACATATTCCAGGTCAAACTCTACACTACCTGTGCATTTAAAGGTTTTGGCACTGATGCAAGTTTCTATGGATCATCTTAGGAGTGTGCTTTAAACCGGCACCAAACAGAAATGCAGCTGCCCTAACAACAAACATAACTGCAGCTGCTCTAACATCAAACATAACTGCAGCTGCCCTAACATCGGCGAGAGAGCAGGGAGACAGTGTACCAACGAATATCCTTGACATCTTTGTTCATCAGAATGGTTTTAATTCGATCATTAGCAATCAATACTCAAATACTACCACAAATCCGTTGTATAACACCACAAGACCCTAGAACCTACTCATAACCAAACTCATATCTAGTTCTCCTACTTATAGAATTCCAAATGCTACCAAACATTCCTAATAAAAATACAGACAAGATGGGGAGGAGCTAGTCGCTTTTTTCCATGCTTTCTGTCCAAAAATATTTCTACAGATACATCTGAGCACACTAGCTTGAATAATGCAAATTTCACGGACTGTAAACTCAATCCAGCTCCTACCTGAACTTCAATGAAATTTTGCAGAACTATAATACCCATTTTCCACCAAAGTTAGGTGCTGGGTTTATTTTAGGGATAAATGCTTTATCCCTAAAATAAACCCAGCACCTTTAAAGTTGAACAAACACCAAAGACAGCCTATACGATTAGCTAATCAATTCTGAAATTATTTTTTTTGGAAATGATGTAAACAGAAAACACATAATGGTGAATAAAAAGACATTGAAGACTGTGATGCTTATACGGCTGCCAGCTAAAGCAACATCGATCCTAAAGTACAGCTAGTTACTACTGAGGCCCCTCAAAGTTGAGAATCTAACTCATCCAAGATCTGCTGCCACACCTCTATCCCATTCTAACTACTACTACACATCGCGAAGTTCCAATAGTGCTACTCCATTGGAATGTGTCGCCAAACACACAAAACAATACTACTCTGCAAAATTCAGTCCATCTCTTCCCCCAACAGGAACACTAAATACTTTACCCCGCCCACCTCTCCAATGGTAAACATCAAGCTCTGAATTCAAACACATCTAAGCACCTTATAACCTCCCATGAAGGCGTAAATTCATACTTCAGAAAGTCAACAGCTGGACATTCCTCAAGAGGAACTACCAATAATAGTAATGCAACACAATGTTAGTAGCCAAGTCTCACACACACACACACACACACACACACACACACACACACACACACACACACACACACACACACACACACACACACAGAGCCCTAATATAGACCGCTATATAGCCACCATCCCACAAAAGGGCATGGGTCCAGGAAGTGGTCTGGAACTGGTAATGATCAACAAATCACATGGAAACCTTACTTACTTGACGTAATTTCAAAGAAAAATCGGCCATCAACCGCAAACAGAAACTGGCCGCTATCAAGTTCAAAGAAAAAACAAAACAAACCATGTGATTCAAGCTTCACCCCACATTAAGTCTTCACTCCCAATAGTTTCCAACAAGCAAGCAGCAACAAGCTCAAGATTGTCAGGAGCATTTAACGAGAACCAATATTGCATGGTGCTTCAGAGCAGTAAAAGGCTAAATAACACACTCATACACATAATATCCTCCTGCACACCAGTCTTTCTGTAATCGGTAATACTGCTCTCTATTTTTCATGTTATTGGAACTGCAAGGAAGTTAATGACAGGCATTGTAATAGAATAAGCAAAAACCCGACTTAAATGAATGCTTGGAGTTAGGAAAGTGAAGAAATGAGGTTATAAACTCATACATAGGTACAAGCTTTCTTACATACTTATCAGGTCAGAACAGCAAGACCTACACATACAAGCCTCCCCAACTCTAGTCAGTCATTTTCAAACAACTATAACTCAAAGGGACTTGCCAGTAAGACCGATTAGTCCACACAATACTATATATTGATAGGAGTGGGTTAAAAGTTTATTGAATTAGCTGGCGTGCTCAATGAAAGCAAATCACTAAGCTCAATCTGTCAATTTCAGCTTAGGCACTCTCAATTCTTACTTCAGACCTTCAACACATATCTTCATGCTGTGACTCTAATGGTAAGAAATATAATGCAAACTGCACATCTCGTCCATAGTTTACTACATATCCTATGGGGTTTAGTTGTCTTGATTTTATCTTGTTAGTAACTATACCTGCTTCCTTAACTGATTCTGGGAAGATAGCCTTCTAATGACATGGTTTTGTACCAAAGTATGAACTGTTCAGAATCAGTTTCTATACTATAAAACACTTTAAAAGTTAGAGGAGTCTGACAAGTTTGTGTGCTTTCTCACACTAAATACACAATAACAGTGAAAAAAATATGAAAGCTTAAATTTTTCTGTACACACTCACCAACTAATACATCTACTAAGAGCTTAATACCACCATTTTACAGCCACATATCCCAACTGACCCTTAATACCACCATTTTACAGCCACATGTCCTAACAGACCCTTATTGTTTTTTTAGCTTACCTTGAGTACCGAGCCTTTCTTGAAGGACAATTCATCATCGGCAGTAGCATGGAAATCGTGAAGGGCAACCGCTTCCATGACAGCTCACTTGTTGAACAGCGAAGTGCAAATTGGATGACCTACAAACGCACAACGTAACCAATCGTAAGTCAATCCGAACTCGACGCGATAGATAGCGCCGAGAAGTTCAATCCACCAACCGGCGGTAGGCGGCAAACACACTACCACAGAAAAACTAACCGAACAAACACTAAACGATGTTTATACTCCTTCGCAATAAAGTACTTCAGTACGACGCCCTAACGGCCATTTTGTCATTAAAATATACTTCACTTTCTTTCTTACACGGAGTTATTGCTTATTCAGGTATACGGAAATAGTTTCGGTGCACGTGATGCTAACTGTGGGTGTGGCGTGTTGGTTGGCTATAGACTAAACTAGCTCAGTATAAGATTAACTTGGTTGCATTGAGTGTAATATACATATAAGCAGTAAATTGTGAACAAACTATAATAGCAAAATAAACAAAGGAGTCCCCAGTTATGCAATTTTGCAGCTAATACAATCTTTAAGGGCAGCTCAGTATTGACTTTTCCTGCTCCCTCTCTTCTTCATACTGACAGAACACTCTGGACAGTACCATTTTCCCTTGGGAGGCTCCGTAATGCCAACACAACCGTAATGAAACCACTCCTTGGTGCACTGCATAAAAATAAAAAAGTTAAAAATAATTAAAAAACATAGCAGCACAGAAAAAAATTAATATTTTTAAAATGGCTATACCTCTAGTCATCTTAGCTATGACAATTAATGATGGGCAAATACAATAAATATATGATAATACATAGGCGTAGGAACTGGGGTGGCTAGGGTGGCCAGGGCCACCCTAACTGGTGCATCAGCAGGTAAAAATTGGTTTGCTGAGTTTTAATTCTAACTTGGTTTACAATTCTGTACCAGCTGAAACTGATGCACTAGACCTACATGCCACCATAGCAAAACAATTTGTGTCAATTAATTCACGTAGAGTCAAATACTTTGGAACTTATTACTTTTTTTTATAGCTATATCTGTACTTAAAAACTACACATCAATGTATTTTCCTATAGCTGACCATTTACTATGATTTCAAATATTTATGTATCACCAATATGATTGAGGAAGGAATTTGTTAATAAGTATATAT
>WLWI01005530.1_pt1 | contig 10529 bp, 13 predicted proteins | sample 6701501 | NCBI WGS metagenome assembly WLWI01 (sample SAMN12718690, study PRJNA515312) | sponge metagenome | isolation source: marine sponge | host: Mycale hentscheli | place: New Zealand: South Island, Marlborough, Capsize Point | collected 2014-11-01
ATACTTCTGCTACTACTGCGCGATTGTTTCTGCTCGCGTATTATCGAATGGTGGGGTATTGGCGGGGAATAAATTAATGTCCGGATCTACAGGCGGTGCGCGTTGCTATGTGCGGCCACCCTTAAAAGCTGCGCAGCTTGGATGATGTCCGAAGAAAACAAATGTCGTAGGGCGGCGGTGAAGATTGCTTAGGAGCCGCGCTGTCTTTCCTGCCATTGCAATTTGCTTCACGAATTCCCTACAATGGCTGAAAGTTGCACTTCTGAGAAAGCTGCTGAAGCCCATTCTGAAATAGATAGACATCATATAATGCAAGGCATAAAGCATGCTTTGGAAAGCTTGCCCAAGCAAATCAAAGAAGATGCAGAGAAATTCTCCAAAGACTTGGTAGATTTAGTAGAAGCTATTATACCTGAGAAGATGGAAAATCAGATAGAAAGTATTGATGCAGCTATAGATGATATGTATGAAGAAACTCAAGATGCTGTGACCCATCCTGGGCAATTGGCTGCAGAGGTGAAGAGAGAAACCATAGAGTCTGCTCATGATATTGAAAAAGTGATGGCCAGTATTAAGGAGGGTAGCTTGACGCTGCAGACCGAGGTCGATGAGACAATGAAATCATTTATAGAGGATTCCGTCAAGTGTGTTCATGTGACATCAAGGAAAGAATTGCAAGAGACTGAAGCCAACACTTTGAAAGGTATTTTATTAAAATGGTGCTAACATTTAGACTATATTCAATGTATTTTACTGCAGCTAGCTAAAAGTGTAGGGCAATGGGATATTTTAGACTATATAGTGATTGAATGGCATAAAGGTAGAAAAGCAGGATCAAAGCTTATCATTTAAATATTGCCTAAAAGTATGCAGTTGCATTAGTATGGTGTGTTGTGCAATCTGCTTTACATTATTTACATATATGTAGTAGCTAAGACATATAAAGCTTCTTGCTTTACTCACTCACCAAACAATTTAATTGTATAGCAAGATAGCTAATAGGATTTTAGTTGTTGTTTTTGCTTTTGTTTGTTTTGTTTTGTTTTTCTTTCTTTTAATCTCCCAAAAAATTTTGCATGACTTAAAATCTTTACTGCAGAAGATGATTTGCAATACCAAATCATTGACGTTGAAGTAGATGAGAAGAATGGACATAAAATACATACAGTGTGTTTTGACCCAAAAGAAGACATTTCTAAACTTCCTCTGGTGATGATCCATGGGATGGGAGGTGGCAACCCTTGCTTCCATAAAAACTATGGACATTTTTGCAAAAACAGGAAAGTTTATGGCATCGATATTCCTGGGTTTGCTCTCAGTTCAAGAGAAGATCTTTCAAAAGATCCTGAGCAGTGTCTGAAAGAGTTGACGACTATCATAGAGGAGTGGAGGAAGGCTATGAAAATAGACCAGTTCGTACTGCTGGGCCATAGTTTTGGAGGTTATCTCAGTGCTGCCTATGCCGTGAAGAATCCGGAAAGGCTAGAGCATCTCATCCTTGTTGACCCTTGGGGGATTATACCCAAAGAGGAAGACTCTACGAGGGAGGACCCACAGCTGTGGCAGAGAGCAGCCATGTCTATTTCACATCTGATGAGGTCTAACCCATTCTCCATTATCAGGGAAATAGGACCACTGGGTTAGTTAGAGGATAGCTTATACTGTGCAACTGTCATTCCATCAATTGGGGGAAAAACACCTTTTTAGTTGTCCAAACAACAGCATACTATAAAAACAACTTTAGATGTTGCTTTTTGTTTCAACTCTAAAAACTATAGCTACTGCTTAATGATTCTGTTGTTGATTTCCCTTCAAAGAAGTGTGATAAATTTGTGCTGTGCACCCATCAGCTCTGACTCTTGTAAGTGCACGCATCAGCAGTAAATTATGTTGTAGAACATTAGAGCTAACGACCGATAATATCCATCTCAGGTCTGTCTTCATAACTAGTGATGTGCTTGAGCACAAATGGCAAGTGAGCCTAAAACTACACTATTGTTAGATGGTTGATTTGAACTTCTAACACTCAAGTTACTATTAAAAAAAGGCGAGTTTTTAAATTACGTATATACGTTAAAGAGGATTCAGTGCCATAGTAACCACTCCCCGCAACAGTTTGAATTGAAAAAAAATAAAAGCAACAAAAACAAGTCACTTTATTTAAGCATTTTCTTTGTGATACTCATTAGCTAAGTTGTAATGCACAGTACTTTCACACTTAACTGAACATACTAACACAGGGCTTACCTTAGTGGTTAGTCTTGTGGACAATGAATTTTGAAGTAAATACCGTTTCGTAGGGGCTTATAACTACGACAAATAGCTACGAACTTATCACCGCCACTAACTCGAATAGAAATGGAACTCAAGTAAGTTTTTTAGTTTTAACTACACCCGCAAAAGAATTCAAAGCGAGAAACAATTCAATTTCTAGAATGATACGGGTAATGATCAATAACCTAAGGATTCGGTTTAGTGAAGTATGGGACGGGGTCGAACACCCCATTACATATTCTGGTCAAACTATAATAAAATTGTATTTTTATGAACACAAATAAACGGACTGTGATCTGTTTCTAAATCACAATGTAGGCAACAATAATGGCTAAATTCGTTGTTGTTTTTATATTGGAATACATTCCGATCAATCAATATATACAGATAGATGATAAAACTATACAATTAATATTGGGTTTAAGTGTATTTCCATAATTATGACATATAGGGCCTTTACTGAATGACCAATTTGTACCGGAAGAGATCAGGGAAGCCTATGGAGATAAATGTGTCAAGTATTTTTTCCATGCCATAGCCCAAGGACATGCCGCGTAAGTTATAGTATTATAACTAAAATTGTATGAACTACATTCAATTAGCTATTTGGCTAATGGAACGGACAGTCCAACTCACTTATTATGATATACTGTCTTAGGAAACGTAGTAACAATTAGACTGACACACTTTACCCACAAGTTATGATATATACAATTATTGGATTTTTTGCTGTACCTTGAAAGTTACAGTCAAGCAGTAGCTATAGTAGTGCAACAAGGCATGCAGTTCCAACATTTCTTAATTTTAAATATAAATTATAATAAATCTAAAATGTGTATAGTGTGACAGCATAAACTTAGATACACACCTATGAGGCAAATATAATTTTTTTTAATAATTTAGTTTTCATGGCAACCATTTGTTGTGTTATCATATGGGATATATTAGTTTTTCTAACTACTGCTTCAATTTTAACTGAAGTAATGGAATATTTACTACAAATACTGCTATAAGTATTTTGTATGAATCAAATGTAGGCAAACATTTTTTTAAATAAAATATTTTATTTATTAATCTATATCCTTCATTTTATGACTAAGTAATGCCACAAAATCAAACATTGGCATTGCAATGTTTAAGAAAAGTAAGTTTAATTAATGTATTTGAAGATCTATTATGAGAATTTGGAGGGGGAAATGTAAATATATTGCCTTGAGCTCTGCCCTACATAACATTTTACCTTCCTTTATTTTATTTTTATTTTTATTTTTTATTTTTATTTTTGGACTGCCCATAGTGTTATTCTAAACATATTTCATCACTCATAGTCTCAATAATCTCACTGAATTTGCTTGAACTCACTCAGAACACTTCCAGTATGATCGCAAAGGTGGACACTAAGATTCCTGAAAAAACCTTATATAATAATCCTGTGATTTGTTTTTTTACATATTTGGCCTGCCTATTTATGGGTATCTAATAAAATAACAGTAACAAAAGTAAATAAATTTGTAGGCTTCAAAATAGACCCTATTCTGTGTCTGTATATAAAAAAGATGCCATCAAACAATGAGATGATATTGCCTAGTTACACTATAGCATATCAAATCAACATATTTACTACCATCCTGTTGACCCTTTACCTAGCATCAAGGTGCTTGAGTTTCTACATGACATTCCTTATCCCCTATAAATTACTCATTCAAATAGTCTTTTATAGGTAGTTCTCTAAAAGTAAAGAAATAGGCATAATTATATATATATATATATATATATATATATATATATATATATATATATATTTATGTTGTTGTTTTTTGTTTGTTTTTTAACAAGCTATGAAAGCACCATTTAGCCAGTGAAGCCTTCAAAAATAAAAGTGCTAAAGACAGCTACAGGCTATTTGACAGGTGATAAAAGCATATTGGCTATCATTAATATTGAATTGACTCTATTTAAAGGAGGCATAATGCTTTCTTTATATTTTAACTGTTGACACAGTCAGGTACAATTCTTAATGTTTTGATCTCAGAGTTCAACTACTACTAAGTTAATCCTGGATGTATGTTTCCTCAGAGTATACATATAAGTGAGTAGACAGTAATCCCTATGCTGCCATTTGGATGGATATTCCAGTCAATAATTTGATAGTGATGAAAATAGTTAATTAGTTCATAGTTTTATAGCCATTAGCTACATTGTCCACTAGAAATAACTTAATGGCTGGTAACTTGGTATTATTTATAAATGTAACAAAAAATTAACTAGATGAAATTTAGTGAAGAGTATTTTTTTTATTCATAACCTTTAGCAGCAGAAAAAAGGTTAACTTAGCCACTGGTAATTCTATAGTATGTCCAAGTTGAGTTGGCCGCAAGAAAAACTTGAATAACTTTAGAACGGAAGCAGCTACGCATCCGTATTTGCACCATTGGAAAGCTTCACGCCGAAGCGGTTAAAAATATTCCCTCAGTATACTCCAAAACCGGAGAGAAAATGCTATTCCAAAACTCAATACAAAAGTCTATGGGAATAGAAAAAACCACAGGTTTCCCACTTAAAATGCGCCCGCTTTTAGTCACGCGGTACGGCTCAATTGATCACGCAAACTGTCTTCATTAAGAATTTGTAAACAATGAGCGGCTTCTTCTCAGATTGCTGCATTTCTAGCTTTACATCGCGATTAGCTTAGGTAGATGCCGTTTATTGTAAGGATTAGGACCAACTCAGGCAGCACTCCACCTTCAACTCGGATCACAACTATTTTTTGTATATGTGTACTACTTAAATTCTATCATTTCATCAATTTTCATATACATTATAAATAAATGAAACAATTGATAATTTTATTTAACAAGAAAGTCTAGTAACTTCAGCTACAAGCTAACAGTGCTGTACTGCTGAATCCTGTGAATATCAGAATCAATTGATTTTAATCCCGTCTCTTTAAGAACGCCCCACCAGTTTGTGTTTTCCATCTGCTGTACATTATCTGTGCGTAAGAAACATAAATATAATTGAAAATAGACGAGATTAGCTGTACAGCGCCCGAAAAACTCCATAAACTTCACTAAATTTCTTTCTTTCAATAGTTACAGTATTAATGCACACCTGTGCTACTGCCCCTTTTTCACGTGCAAGTTGATGTTTGAGCGCTTAATTGACTTGGATTCACATGACTAAATTGCTTCCGGTAAAGTACTAAATGCATTCCTCAATTACCGCGCTTGCGGTCGTGCCAACTCAACTTGGACATACTATAGTAGCATAAAATACTTGCTGATTACTGCTGCTTTTGGTGTAGCTGGCTGTTATGAAAAAAAATTATGAACTTGATTAAAACTTCTTTTTCCACAGAGGAGAATCTGCTTTCTCAGTCCTCAGTGATTATGAGTATATCTGGCCTTTTGATGCTATGAAGTGTCACCTGATCAACCTGACACCATCTGTGCCCATCACGTTTATTTATGGAGAGGAGTCGCCTTACCACAATGTGGGAGGCGCTAGTATCAAGGAAGTGAGGGAGAATGTCTTCGTTCCTGCTGCCATTGCTGGGGCTGGTCACCACGTCCATGCACAAGCTTCAGAAGAATTTAACAAATTAGTTATTAGCATATTGTCTGAGTGCAAGTGAAAATAAAACTTATTCGTGTTGTGTTCTATTAAGTGTTGGTTTTGTTGTTAAATATTACTCCATTCAAATCCCAACTTACTTGTTGTTGTTTTTATTGTTGTTGTTTTTTATTCTATTATTTTTGTTCAGTTATTTTTATTTTTTGAAATGGCGATCTTTTATAATGAGATATTTGTGACAGCTGAAAATGACGTATTTATGGAATATGTCCAAACTATATTTGTAAAAATTAACATCATTCCCCCTCCCCACCCTTTTTCACCCACTTAACGTCACAGGACACTCACCTTGTACATGGTAGAAATAAGGCTTCAAGTCTCATTGGGGTTAGAATAGACACTATTTTTTACTTTAGAACATTTCAAATTAAAGTAAATAGATTGGATGCCAGCCAGCAACATTCAGTCGAAGTAATGCTTCTAAAACATTAACATCATAAACCATTCCCTCCTCCTAGCACCTCGATGAATTATTTTTTCCACAAGTAGCTAGTTTGTAAATATTCTCTTGGCTAGTAAGATTAGTTCGGCATGCTTGTGAAGTAATACAATTATACAGTGGTTGAGAGTAAATACACTGTTAAAAATGGGGTGCACTGGAATCCCATTTTGAGTTGTCCAGGTAACACTGGCTGTACTACTCCTCATGGGGTGTTTCCATTTCACCTAGAGGAAGTGTTCAGTTACACCCCTGTACACCCTTCATTATACCAAATGGAGTGTTGTGATACGCCCATGTTCAAGGACCAAGTGTTTCTACTACACCCCTATCAGAGCTCATAATGCACCAAATATGGTGTTATTGATACTCTACCAATGGGGTGTTGTGATACTCCCTTAAACTAGCTACTTCAACACTCCAAATGGTGTTCACAATACTCCCTTTGTAGCCATATATTTTAGTGTATAAAATTTATTCCAGTAATCAGCAAATGCAATAAATATTGGTCCATGATGTGACATTGTATCTGTAGGTGAAGAATTAATTGTTCATGAATGAATGAAGATACTCAGGAATTCTTCATACAGCCAGGATGATTAGAACTGTTCATCACTCATGTCAGCAGTGATCTACAAACAGCAACAATAAACAATAAACAACAACAAAACATAATGGTAATTGACTTTGGACCAGTGTTTGGGTCAAGCCCTGTAATTAAGAACTTAAGTCCAAGCTCAAGTCTTTATTTAAAGGCTTAAGTCCAAGCTCAAGTTCTTTGAGAAGTTGAAATTCTTTATTATTCATTTATTGTGAAAGAACATTGAAATTACATAATTCAATAAACAAAAAGGAAAGACTTTATTAATCATTTTATTGTGAAAGAACTTTGAAAATTACATAATTCAATAAACAAAAAGGAAAATGACTTTATTAATCATTTTATTGTGAAAGAACATTGAAAATTACATAATTCAATAAACAAAAAGGAATGACTTTATTAATCTTTTTATTGTGAAAGAACATTGAAAATTACATAATTCAATAAACAAAAAGGAATGACTTTATTAATCTTTTTATTGTGAAAGAACATTGAAAATTACATAATTCAATAAACAAAAAGGAAATGACTTTATTAATCTTTTTATTGTGAAAGAACATTGAAAATTACATAATTCAATAAACAAAAAGGAAATGACTTTATTAATCTTTTTATTGTGAAAGAACATTGAAAATTACATAATCAATAAACAAAAAGGAAATGACTTTTATAAAAGTTACTAATATTGGTTGTGGCTAATAGCCTATTAGGTAAAATGGGAAAGTGTTATTTTCTACTAATATTGATTTTTTGCTTCCATTCAGCAAACAACTATCAATCAATTGAGCTTAAGCTCAAGCCCAATATTTTGTGATAGAGCTTAAGTCCAAGCTCAAGCTCTTGACCATTTTTTATGAAATGGGCTTCAAGCCTCTTCAAGCCCTTGACAAACCTGGGCTTAAGCTCAAAAAGGTTTAAGCTCAAATGGGTTCAGATCGGACTTGATGTGGTGGGCGATGTTTCTAGACCCCTGGAATGGAGTGAGCATGCTGAGAGACCACATCCAGCAGCGGGAGACAGTGGACATGTGGACGGATGCGTCGGGCAGCATTGGCTGTGGTGCATGGATCCCGGCATCGGGCGAATGGTTGCAGTTGCGGTGGCAGGGCCAGATGCTGTCGACACCCCAGATCGCACAGGAGGGAATTACACTCAAGGAGCTGCTGCCGATAGTACTTGCATGTGCGGTGTGGGGAAGGTATTGGGCGGGCGGAGTAGTAAAAGCCCACTGTGACAACACAGGAGCGGTGGCTGTGGTTAACTTGGGCTACAGCCGGTTGGAGCCCATCATGCATCTATTCAGGTGCCTGTTCTTTATTAAGGCACACTTTCAGATGGAGGTTTGGGCCACCCACACACCGGGGGTGCAGAATGACATGGCCGATGCAATCTCACGTGATAACCTATATTATTTTTTCTCGCAGGCACCAGGCGTAAGGCATTGCAGAGTGGCGATACCTCCACCACTGTTGGCACTCCTGGTCGAGCAGGCACCGGACTGGACATCCCCAACCTGGGCCCAGTTGTTCAGGAGCTCTTTTCCGCTGGTCTAGCTCCAGCATCGCAGCGATGCTACCGGACGGGGACGAGCCGTTACTTAGAGCTCTGCCGGGAGCAGTGTATTCAGACCCCATTCCCGTCGAGCGAGCAGGTCCTGATGCAGTTTGTCGCATGGCTCCACGCAAAAGGACTGACTAGCGGCACAGTGAAGGGGTACCTAGCTGCCATTCGACACTCCCAGATTGCTCTTGGCCTAGGCGACCCGAAGATTGGGGAGATGCCCCAGTTGGAGTATGTGTTGCGGGGGATGAAGCGAATGGCACGGAGACCGACGAGAACGCGGCTCCCCGTTACCCTGGAGATACTCAGGGGATTGAAACTGGTGTGGCAACCATGAGGGATGCGGCCATGCTGTGGGCAGTGGCCACTATGTGTTTCTTTGGGTTTCTGAGGTCGGGGGAGGTAGTGGTCCCGGGGGAGAGCGGTTTCGACTCTACAGTTCACCTGGCCCATGGGGATGTCAAGGTGAGCAGCTATGAGGACCCCAGTTTTGTGGAGGTGACCATCAAGGCATCCAAGATGGACCCATACCCCGGCAGGGGGTTAAGGTCTATCTGGGCAGAGCTCCGGCAGACCTCTGCCCAGTAGCAGCGGTGCTTAGTTATATGGTAGAGCGAGGTGACAGGGAGGGCCCCTTCTTCCTGTTCGGTGACAACCGGCCCCTGACGAGGGACTGCGTTGTGAATTCAGTCAAGAAATACTTGACAGCGGCAGGTCTCGACTGCAGGCTCTACTCCGGCCACAGTTTTCGGATCGGGGCGGCAACGACAGCGGCGCAGCATGGTCTCCAGGACTCACTCATCAAAACCCTGGGGCGATGGGAGAGTGCGGCATACTCCCTGTACATCCGGACACCATGGGAGGTCCTATGTAGTGTGGCCAGAACATTGGCTGGGGCACCGGGGCAGGCCAGGGACAGCTCAGTCACGCCGTAGTGATAACATTGTCCTCAGACTCTGGTAGCATTCGTTCTTGTTTTGTTGTTTTTTGTTTTGTCTTTGTTTTTGTTTTCATTGTCATCGTGGTTAATGCTCAATGGGGGGATGCTTGAGGTCTATTAAGGATTGAGACACTGGAGTTTGTGGGATAATGTTGATGGGGGGGGGGGGGGGGGGGGGGGGGGGGCTACCTACACTTAAGGACCCAGCTTAGGATTGGGTGAGGGTCGTCGTCAAACAACGACCTCTGGGAGTAGTGGGCGTGGCACCCACATAAAGAAGCTCACCCAATCGGGGGCATTACCCACCGATTGGTGGGTGTGGCATGCACGGTCAGTGGGCGGGTTGGCCACGCCCCTATTGGTATTGACGGCAATCTGGGTAATAGACGGTACTGTCAGACCACTGAAGGAAGCCTATTAATTGGGGGTAATGGGGAGCATTAACTGAGGTTAATAGTGACGTAACCCCCGCGCGGGCGGCAAGCATGCGTTAATCAAAGCTAAGCACAGCTAGCCTAGAAATAAGAGAAGCAGTGAGAACGCCTGCTAAGAGAAACGACACAAGCCCCCTCCCACCTGTCTGAGGGGTATTTAGGACTCCAGCGATTAGGTGGCAGCCCCCTATTCGCTGTGACTATGCTGGTAGTGGGCGTGGCACCCACATAAAGAAGCTCACCCAATCAGGGGCATTACCCACTGATTGGTGGGTGTGGCATGCACGGTCAGTGGGCGGGTCAGCCACGCCCCTATTGGTATTGACGGCAATCTGGGTAATAGACGGTACCGTCAGACCACTGAAGGAAGCCTATTAAGTGCCCATGAAACAGACCTTTATAGACCCTTTACCAATATAAAGTGCCCATATGATACAGACCTTGAAGTGCCTATGACCCTTTACCAATATAAAGTGCCCATGATAGACCTGTATGAAGTGCCCATGAAACAGACCTTTATAAAGTGCCTGTGACACTTTACCTATATGAAATGTCTATGATACAGATCTTTCCAAGGTCTTGCAGGATCAGAAATTGTTTACCTAAGTGCCTATAATATAAACCTTTATAAAAACGTCTATGTCTATA
>WLWI01005531.1_pt1 | contig 10529 bp, 24 predicted proteins | sample 6701501 | NCBI WGS metagenome assembly WLWI01 (sample SAMN12718690, study PRJNA515312) | sponge metagenome | isolation source: marine sponge | host: Mycale hentscheli | place: New Zealand: South Island, Marlborough, Capsize Point | collected 2014-11-01
GTCCTGACGTGCTCTCACCTACTTGTAGCTTTGTTCCAGGGTTAGTAGTTCCAATACCTACATTGCCAGTAGAGGTGATACGCATTCTTTCAGTACCTCCATTGAATATCCTGATATTATTGTTACCTGTGGTAGCATTTGCAAGAAGGGTATCTCCACCATCAGTTTTAAGTTCTGTATAATCATTACCTTCTGAAGTCCTTATTCCTCCATTTACGTCCAACTTAGCGCTGGGACTAGTCGTCCCGATCCCGACGTTGCCTGAATTTTCTATCTTTAATCTAGTTGTTCCGCTGTCGGTATAAAAGTTTAAACCTTGTGAAGAGTGGCCGTAAATACCAGTGCCTGTTCCACCCCATCTTAGTTGGTAGAAATTATCAAGCCTTATAGCGCCGGCTGATACGTGTAACTTGTCACTAGGACTCGTGGTCCCGATACCGACGTTGCCGCCGTTTAGATACGAACTACCATTACTGTTTAATACTATATTTGTATTGTAGCTACCATCTTGAAATTGAAAAACACCTGCTGCTGAACTTCTAAATCTAGAAACAACACTACCCGCGTCGCTAAAAGCAACAAACGTTCTGTCTTTTAGATGTAAGCCATCGGCAGAGTCATTAGATCCATTTACAACTATATTTCCAGCTACCTCAAGTTTCTCACTAGGACTAGTGGTCCCAATACCTACGTTGCCATTTCCATTTATTCGTAGCCTTTCGTTATTACCATTTGTAGTAAAGAATAGGTCAGTTTTACCATTCATGTTATCACAAGTGATTCCAGCTACTTGGTTAGACTGCTCATCTCCAAAATATATGTTTCCACGACCTCCGTTATCTGTGAATATAGTCATACCGCCGCCTACTGAATTTCCAGCGTTCCTATTTTCTAATATTAATAAGTCTGCGTTAGTGCTTGGGGCAGGGTATGTATTAGTTGTTCCTTTTGATACGTGTAGTTTAGCACTAGGACTAGCCGTTCCAATACCTACATTAGTACCATTATCATATAAAGCACCAATACCTAAAGTATCAGTGTCTATCCAACGTGCGGTATAGTTTGCGGTACCAGAGCCATCAACAGGGCCTGAACCAATAGGTATCTCTATTACATTACCATTAGTATCAACTGCTAATCTTTGTGTTGCAGTACCTGTAAACGTACCAGAGCCATATGCGTTTAAAACAAGTTTATTACTGAACTGAGATGGTATACCAGTCTCATCTTTTATAAAGAACTTTTCACCAGTTACACTTAACGAATCATTTATAGCATGTATATAATATGCATTGTTTATTTCAGTATCTGCGCTTACTTGATCAAAGTCTATAAAGTGACCAATAGCATCATCATTTACTTCTCCGTTCTTTAAAACTAAATTAGTGTAAGTACCATATATAGTGTCTACATCATTTAATCCATCGAGCTCTACTGAATTCCAAGCACCAAAAGCTTTTTCTATATTATTACTACCTGTACCTTCTATAAATGTTTTAGCGTACGATGCTACTATTATTTTAGTGCTACCCGCTCCAATTAAATTAGCCGTAGCTTGAACACCTTGAATAAAGTTTACAGATCCAGATCCGCTATGTCTACCTATTGGATTTATACCTATGATTTGATCAACAGAGCCAGAACCCGTAAAAGTACCTCTAGATACGCTACCATATATATCAGCCGCGTTATCTCCTGGACTAGGCCATAGATTTGCTGAGTGGTTTGAAGAGCTTTCATTAAATGTAGCTATATGAGGAACCGATGCTGTCATATCATCAGTCTTATACACATTAAGCTTAGAGCTAGCAATATTAGCATCTTGGCCTATACTAGCCATTTTAGTTGTGAATATAGAATCAGGCGCTGTACCTAGGTTCCAAAACCCTATACCGATAACCGTACCTATATAAGTAGCTAAGTCGTCTACTGTTACACTTCTTGTAGGTCTTTTATGTAGATTAGTGTCGCTTATAAGCAATAAGTCTTCACCCTCTACTTGATTTATCTCTGGATATGTATATATTATTGCCATGCTTGTCTATTATTGTTGTTTTCTGTCGTTTTTTGTACCATCACCGCTGTCTCCTCTATTGCTACCAACTGGTACTCTTTTAGTTTTACCTAGTTTACCACCAACATGATGTAAATCAGTTGAGCTATTCTGCCCTTTTCTTTGATTCTCCGCCTTTTTCTCTTTTCTTTGCAAAGAACTTGTCGATGTGCCTTCTCCAGATTTAGAGCATGTACCAGAATCTCCATTCCATACCCATCCTTTAGCGTAGCATACGTCTCTAGCTGCCTTTCTAGCGCGCCCAGTAGGCGATAACTGTTGCTTAGGTCCTCCTTTTCTTTTTGGTTTAGCCATAATTCTGTTTATTATAGTATATATACTCACATAAAACCGCTATTATTTACAAAGTGTGACAATAGCCCCTTACTATATACTCTATAAGGCTAATGTCATAGTTTTCGTAAGATATATAGGAGTATGGGGTTACCCACTATTTTTCCCATTTGTTACAAAATTCCGAAATCATTTTCATTTCATCGGGTCCCCCTTGTTTTTACGTTTACGTTTGCATATATACGTCTGATTATATGTTTTTCGTTCGATGCTTTGACTTTTGTATACGATTTCCATAGCTAATTTACATATTTATTACAAACAAAACACTTTACATTATGGATAATATATATGAATAACAAATATAATAACACTTTAATACCTTAATAATAATATGAAACGATTAACAAACATTATCAAAAAAATCAACAGCATTATGACTGAATTAGGAACCGCTGCGGCGTATGCCATAAGACATTAACAAATATAGTAATAACCTTTAAAAAATAAAATTATGTATCAAACAAATAATCAAGCATGGAATGAAGTTATGAATAGCTTCAACGAATCAGAAAGACGAACTGCAATCTGTCAAGAGATGTTCGGTCAAGATAACTTAATCGGATTGTCCGAGGCTCAACGTGAGTTGTTCTGGCAAGCTATATAACTTACAAACAAAATAATATATATAATGGATAATATATATGAATAACAAAATAATTAATAACTAAATAAAATAAATAAATTATGTCAATCTTAAAATCAAAAAGATTTGTTGTACGCAAATCATTAATCGGAAAAAATCAAATCATTGAAGTAACATTCAAAAATGGAAATGTTGCAAAGTATAATCATGACGATGCATACAATGCTATGAAGTCTAAACTTGAAACAATGAATTGTTGGGCAAAGTATAAATCATATACTTCATCAAGTTCAATGCCAGTTATTACTCGTGAATTACTAATCACTGAGTAGTAACTAAAACTGTGACAATAGCCTGTTACTATCTTAATCTAATAGGCTGATGTCACACTTTTCAATCGAGCACATTTAGTGTGTTCCATCGCAAGCCTGATTCTGAAATAAGATCGGAAGAGTAGACTCCACTCTACACCATATTTAACTATAAGTTTTACTTATAATATTGTGTTATACTATAAGAGAAGTAGTACAATACTCTAATTACTCTTTTTACTAATAAATATTTATACACCTTTTACAAACAAAATAATATTCTATTTGGATAATATATATGTAAACAAACTAATAAATAATAAACTAAATAATTAACTTTAAAACTTTAAAACTATGTCAAACTTAACTTCAAAAAGATTTGTAATCAGAAAATCTCTAATCGGTAAAAATACTACTATAAATGTAGAATTTAAAAATGGTAAAACTTACACTTATAATCACGATAAAGTGTGGGAAATTATGAAAGATAAACTCGAAACTATGAATTGTTTCATCAAGTATAAATCTTACACTTCTTCAACAAGTGTTCCAGTAATACTAAGAGATAAAGAAGTAGTATAATAACTACTACTATCTTTCAACTAAGTCGTAACGGTTTCACTCTGCATTTTGACTGCGTGAGCTCTACTTTGTGAGGTGGTTCGATTCCACCGGCGACTACTAATAAATTAATAACTAATAAATAATAAAACTATGTGTAATAAATCATATACCTTACTAAAAATCTCTAGACGAGTATTCAAAAAAGAATTTCCAGAATTAACTTCTGAAGAAAAATCACAAGTATTAGACATTTACTATGACTTCTACTAATATTAACCACTTAATCTAATAACTATGACTAAAACTTATAGAAATATAAAATATACTTATACTACAGGTGAAACCTATAATGGTATTAAGTTCGATTGTTACACTTGTAACGACTTGAATCTACTTGACGGTTTAGATACTGTTTGTTTCACTAAACTAAGTGAACAAGATATGAAAGATGAAATAGATCACTTGATCGATAAACGTGAAGTTAACTTAATAATACAAGACATGCTACATGAAGCGCGAAGAGATTGGTATATGACTACATACCCAGGTGAATACACTGGTGACTAATTACAAATAAAACAATATCACTATTGGATAATATAATAAACTAATAAAATAATAAACATGAGAAAATTTACACACAAAGTACTTATAGTACTAAAACGAGTTAACAAAGTATTAACTGAACTAGGTAGCGCTGCTGCTTACGCAATAAGAAAATAATATGAGTTTATTTCATTGGTCAGAAGAAACTATAAATTACTTTAAATTTATAAGTAGCTATTTAACAAAAGAACAAACTATTCGCAAGATCGAGTTGTTTGTAGAGATGGACTGTATTCCTATGGAAGAGGAAACTGAAGAAATGTTATCAAAAGATTTAACTAATTTAATATACAAGAAATAATGGAATTATGCGAGAATATAACCGTAAACGGTTGGGACTTTGAACTAGTAGAGAACGATGTAGATGATATATTCTATCAATGCAGAGGTGAAGTAATGTATGACGACGAGCATGACGAGATGCCTGAACCAAGTCTTTGGCGAGCAGCGGAGAAGTTAGAAGAGATACTAACTAGAGACGGATTAAAAGTATATGCCGGTCACAGCGAAAAAGGCTGGGTTGAGGTAACTATAAACCAATAAAAAGTTACAAACAAAACAATATTACTATTGGATAATATAAATGTAAATAATAAATAATAAACTATGCAGAAAATTAAATTTCAAAATTCAAGTACAATAAAACTTAACGGTACAATCTATAAAGGTTATACTGTAGGTAATCTACCAAAAAGATTTGCCTTCATCTACGATGAGAACAAGGATCAAGAAGGTATTATTCACTGGTTTAACCATAAAGGTTTAACTTATGTAGAAAAACCTACTAATCCATGGGCGTAATATCTAATCCGAGAACTATGAAAGAGCTACTAGCCTACTCGGAATTACAAAAGAAATCACGAGCAGACGGGCATAGACGTGCTGTTCGAACAGACGGTGCATGTGGTGGATTAACTGACAAAGAATACAATAGTATTACAACTCGTCAGAAATCTAACTTCGCGAAGGCTAGAAAGTTCACCCACAGCCGTATGTGGCAAGAAAGTCACAAGAAATTTGACGTAAAGCAATTATCAATAATAAAAAAGACATTATAATGAGTGAAATACAAGATTATATAAACAAAGAACTAAGTAAAATGGATCGTCTACTAGTAGCGACACCATCGTCTAGAGACAATTTAGATGCCTTCGCTCAAGCGAATCAAGGCTCTATGGATGTAGTATTAACTCAAATGGCAGTTAACTGGGGCTATAAAATAGCTATGGAAAATATATTAATAGAAATACAAGATAAAAAATGAGTGATTCAGTAAAAAAATGGCATGAGATTCAAGAAGATCAGCAAACTCTATCAGAAGAGAACATAGATTCTATTGCTATGCAAATGGACTTAAAAATGTGGGAAAGCTTCAGTGAAATAATACAAAACACTGTAGACTATGAACAAGCCATGAATATAAGCGATAGAGATATACTATTAATCAAAGAACAAGTTAAAAAATACTTATAAAATGGGCGGAACTAAGGCAGATATAATGACAGAGATAGTACTGTATGTGAGCTTAAACTATAAAGATGACTGGTACTTGATAGAAAAAGTAAATCAACTAAAAGAAAGAATATATGAGTAAAATGAAAGAAATAGACGAAATAGCACAAGGTATTGCTGACGTCACTAAAGAATTAATGTATGATAGCGTTGATTGGCAACTAGGTGATTACCCTTTAGATGGCGATGACTACCAAGATCTACATAGTATGGTATTATTCCTAGCTATTGAGAAAATGTATATGTCTACTAAAAGAAAGTATTATGAGTATGATTAATTACAAACAAAATAAAATTACTACTGGATAATATATATGTAACAAATAAAAATTAATAACTATGTACTGTAAATGCGGCGACGAAGTCCACCCTTATCGACTAAACTTAGGATATAAAACATGTCCTCCTTGTTCTGAAGTAAAAAAACATTCTTATGTTCCTATTACTTACCACAAGACAGGTAATACAATTCAAATAGTAAGTCAAGAGCTAAGTGCGCTTGTACATAAATCACAAAGACGAAGATAATATGAAAACACTAACACAATGGGAGGCTCGCCGAAAAGAGCTAGAAGACAATTACGTAGAGCAAATGACTAGTAAATACCCATCACTCACTGATGTAACTACAAATACTCAGCGTAAAAATGGTACTATAATGCTTGAACTAAATCATGAAAAGTATGGTCCAACTAGATTTGCTACATACAAATCAGGTATGGTACGTAAAATTATTAGAAGTAGATTTAACGAGCTATCTTGTTATCAACTCAATCCTACTAGAACAAGTATAAGGTATTGGATGGGCTCTAATATGAAAGTACAGAGTTTTAACTACAAGCAGCGAGTACCTATAAATGATGGTGTTAATAGGTTGGTGTATTTAGAAAAATACTTAATAAGAAATTATAATTTAGCCGAAGTAAAAGATATTATTATGGTTGACGGTTTCTTATACAAAAGAATATAATACACGGTAGAGGGCTTAGTACGGCTGCGGTATTTGACGTGGTTAAGCTAACGAAGATCCTCCAATGTGTTTAGAGTTTTACGGTATATAGCTCTATCTAAATATGAAAACCGAATAAGTAATTGGGTGGGTGAATGCTGTAAAGATACCGCGAAGAGCGGTACCTAATTACTGGAAACTAGGTCAGGCTATGGCTACCGACGGGTATGAGGTTCGAATCCTCACTAGTTACAAACAGGTATGGGCACGAGTGTGGTGCTGTAACTCGACCGAAAAACATACGAGCATACCTACTATATAGCGCTGTAGAGCAGTGGCCAGCTCGCAAGGCTCATAACCTTGAGGTCGTCGGTTCGAATCCGGCCAGCGCAACTAATTTAAAATAAATAAATATGAGCAGATTAACAATTTATGAAAGGCTAAAGCCCGAAATCAAAGATGCACTACACAGTGCTGAAAACAAAAAGTACAAATCAAGTATCAACAATATAGTTGAAGCGCTTTCAAGTACTACATTTTATAGTGACTTAAAAATATGTGACGTTAGCTCGTTATATACATTTACTCACTTAGAATTTTACAAAGTTTCTACATGGGACTTTAAGCATGGTGATAACATTTTAATACCTAATAATTATGAATAAACTTATAACAAACGAGTTAATAACTCAAAGAATGGAAGACAAAGGTTGGATCGAAGGCTGTGATGAAGAGCATGCTAAAAAACAAGTGCTTGAACATTACGAGTGTGAGATAACAGACACCTGGCAAAACCCTGACTTCAGTATATACGAAGAATCTACGGCTGACGGCTACTCTGTGTGGATAGCAACTGATGATGATAAAAGTATAAACGTTAACGAAGATGTATACTACTATGAAAATGAGCTTACAGATGTGTTATACGAAGCTATTCCTGACTTTTCTAACATATACTGCGACAACTATGACTTTGTCGAAGATGCTATTACTAGACAATATGAAGACCTACTAGAAAAAATAGAAGAAGAAGTTGTAGATGAATTACTAGACGAAGGTTATGAACATAAAATAGCTAATCCTATAAATGCACTGCAATACATAGAAATGATCTCTCAAGACGATCAGTTTACTGGTGCAAAAGAAATATACGATGGCTTTATTAACATCACTGTTAATGATGAATATAAATATCTAGCCTATGCTTCTCTAATTATTAAAGATAAAAGCAGGTATGAAATTATAGCTAACTACTACGGATTAACTATTACTACTGCAGCTAAAGGGGTGCTTCACTTTAATAAATTAAAAAATGAAAACTAAAGAACAAAAAATACCTAAATGGTTTAAAGGTATGATATACGATAAAGGCGAAGAAGTAGTAAACCCTTTTAGCGGTGAATCATATAAGCTTAACGGATTAGAACTATCTATATATGACTTCATAATAGGATCTCAGCGTGTGTTTGAAATAGCGCCTAAAACAATCACTCAAAAGCAAGTTAATGACTTTCAAAAAGCTTTAACCTGGTTTAGATCAAACAACTCAGAAGCTTATATGGTATTACTAGATTAACTATGAACTTACTTACTCAAAATACTAAATTAAAAAAAACATCTAAGAAACTCGGGCTCCGGGTTTTTAACTTCGGTATTCCTGCCTACAAATCTGCTAGCGGGAAACTGACGTGCCCAATGGCTGACAGTTGTGTAAAATTCTGTTATGCCAAGAAAGGAGCCTACATATGGAGTAACGTAAAACCTGCGTTTGAAAAGCGTTATCAACTCAGCAAGACTGACAAGTTTGTTGAAGCTATGAACGCTGAAATACGTAAGAAGAAACCTGATTACGTCAGAGTCCATGATAGTGGAGATTATTATTCTCGCGCATATCTAAAAAAGTGGATCGACATTGCTAATAGCAATCCTAACGTACGGTTTTACAGTTACACCAACATGGTAGATATGATGTTAAAAACCTCATTACCAGTTAATTATGATATAATCTTCTCTGATTCAGGGAAACAAAAACATTTAATAGATGAAAGAAAACATAGACACACCAAAATCTTTTCTAATTCTAGCGATCTTATACTCAGTGGTTATATGGATGCTTCTAGTATTGACTTGATGGCTACAAGATGGTTTAATAAAACAAACAAAGTAGGTTTAGTGTTCCACTAGTTTACAAACAAAACAAAAACACTAATGGATAATAAAAATGAATATTAACAATTAAATTAAATTTATGAACAGACTAGTATTACCCAAGCAAATTGTACAAGTAAACTCTACTGCAATTTCACACGCTATCTATGAGTATGATTCTTATAGATTAAGATTAACTTTCAACAAAGGTAACTCTTACAATTACACTAAAGTTCCTAATCATGTGTTTGAAGGCTTACGTACTTCAGAATCAAAAGGAAAGTTTATTAACAAATACATTTTACCTGTATACAAATACTCGCTTGCTTAATGACAGAGAATGATATTACTAAAATAGCTAACAAAATTTCTAAAATTATTATAGATCATTTAGAAGCTAAACAAGATGAATGGAACAATGAGTTTAATTTATCAATGGAAAATATCAAGCAAGACGGCTTTGGTAACCTGCGTATGATGTCTGATAAAGAATTATACCAAATTCAAATAGATGACTTACAAGTAAGGTTAGATAAAGCCGTTGATTCTCAGGACTTTAAGTTAGCAAGTGAATTGAACAATCAAATAATATACTTAAAAAACAAATTATGATAAAACCTATGCTCGCATACAAAGTAGACAAAAAACCTGTCGACTGGTCCGAGAAAGTATTTATGCAGCCCAAGCTTGACGGTGTTCGCTGTGTGATATCTAAAGATGGTGCATGGTCTCGTACAGGTAAACCGTGGCTAAATATAGATCACATACTTGAAAACTTAAAACCAGTGTTCGAAAAATATCCTGAACTTATACTTGACGGCGAATTGTATAATCACGAGTTAAAAAATGATTTCGAAAAAATTATTTCACTAGTTCGCAAGACTAAACCTCAAGCTAGTGACAGAGTTGAGTCAGCTGCTTACGTACAGTTTCATTGTTACGACTTTGTAGATACTAATCTTACGTTTGAAAAGCGATTGAACTTTTTGTCTCTTGCTCCGCTATATTCTTACTGTGTTAAATATGTATCAACGCACAGTGTTGCAACACGTGATCTTGCAAATGCTATACACGAAGACTGGCTTGACCAAGGTTACGAAGGCTCAATATTGCGCTTAAACGGTGTTTACGAATGTAAACGATCTTATAACTTACAAAAGTTTAAAGACTTTCACGATACCGAAGCGACAATAGTAGGCTATGTACCTGGCAAGGGTAAATTCACAGGTCTAATTGGTAAGTTTCTGATGCGTGATGATAAAGGTATTGAGTTCGGTTGCCCTATCGGTAAAGGCTATAACTTTCAAGATCGTAGAGATATACTAAATAATGTTAACGACTATATTGGTCGGCGTGCTACGTTCACATATTTCGAGCGTACAAAAGCTAATAGCTATCGTCATCCATTATACAAAACCTTACGTAATTATGAGTAAGCTAATATGG
>WLWI01005532.1_pt1 | contig 10527 bp, 2 predicted proteins | sample 6701501 | NCBI WGS metagenome assembly WLWI01 (sample SAMN12718690, study PRJNA515312) | sponge metagenome | isolation source: marine sponge | host: Mycale hentscheli | place: New Zealand: South Island, Marlborough, Capsize Point | collected 2014-11-01
TTCCTACCTTCTTTCCTGGTTTATACAATGTTTCCGACCAAGAATCGGCCCTCCCCCCCCCCCCCCCCCCCCCCCCCAAATTTAGTTTCCCCCCTAAAATTTTTTTTTACCCTGACAGAAATTATTGTATAAAAAAAAATGATCAGTACAAGTATGAAAAACTATAGCTTAATTACTCTACTGCTAGTTTCTTTTAAAATGGCAAACAAGTCTTCAAAACCATGACTGTCTAGTTCTGGTCCTTCAATAGCAATCTGTAATAGTTTTTCTAAGTTTTCATCTAATAATCTGTTTCATAGTCGTGACGTCACCATTTCATGTGGCTAAAATATTTTTGTGACTCTACAAAATTCCCCCTGCCCCTAGCGAAAAACCCTGTATGAATCCCTGGTATGCATAGATTACACCACGACGTGGAGGTTAGTACATGATTTACAGTTGACCAAACGAAGCGATGCAACTGACTTATATGTACCGTGCCTCTAGGCTATAGGAAACACATGAAAACTAATTTTTGATTGGACGGTTCACTTATTCACCACCTAGGAGGCGGGTATGAAACGCATTTACCACGAATTGAGCAATCTGATTGGACAAATTGAACGAACCATGGTACGCAAGTACTCACATAACTACACTACACTAATGCCCTCACCTACTGCTCCAGGCAAGCACATCCACAGCACCAGTAGGTTGCCCAGTAAGTGGACTGGGTCCGCATGATTCAACGTACACAGGAACGTGGGCAAGTGACCTAGGGCAGTAAGATAAATAACATCACAGCATGGAGGGAAATTGTGTGTAGATGTATGTATGTATACATAGGTTACACCACCATGTGGAGGTCGATACGGGATTTACACAACCGAGGGCTGAAGACCCGAGGATAGTGTAAGTCCCGTACCGACCGATCGTGGAGGGTACAACTGACTTGTACCATGGCTCTAGGCTATAGGAAACGCACAAAAACTATTTTTGATTGGACGGTTCACTTATTCACCTCCTAGGAAGTGGTATGAAATTGTATTCACTGCGAATTGAGCAATCTGACTAAACAGTTTGAACGTACCATAATACAAATATATATATGTATATATTTTACATTCGATACTTTTCCTTGAGTATTTCTGCATCGTGCGAGCATTTAATATTCTCCCACATTGAACGCTTCATATTGATGCTCCAACGTGCCCGTGTGTAGTTCAGGACAACTGTATTTTCAGATGTACCGGTGTAATCACCTTTGAACCACAAAGCTTTGAAGCACAACCATTTTACAGTTTGGGGAAAAAACACCTAATGTATAATACATGATATATTACACTCATCAGACAATATAAGATGACATTTCACTCCCACACTTGTGTCTTCACTCGCCTTTGACTCAATAAATACCTACATGTTGTATCACCTGTTACCACAAAACTAACCACAAAACCACAAAAATAATTTGAGTGCAGCTTTGTATGCCAATAATGTGTAACTTTTCCAAAATTTAGATATTGATCATGCATACTTCATATATTACAGTGGTTTTTGTGATAGCATCATATATTTCAGAAAGTTCACTCTTTAAGCTGGACGCACTGTACATGTGCTCTTGAAATATCTCCCCATATTGTACGCCAACTCATGCAATAAGCATTATATATATATGTAATAGTTAACCATGGATTCGAGGGATTATTGCCCGAGGAAAAAGGTAGTTGGTTATCTAGCGATAATTCCGAGAGTTGCCATGTATAATTATTTTATACCATAGTTACCTTTTTGAACAGAGTAAAAGACCAAATAAAAAGAGAGGATTTTTTTTGTTTTGAGTGGAAAAGATATGTCCAGTTAATGCAGTGAAGGTCATTCCAAAACACTGACAACAAGATCAGTGCATTTCATTCCCTTTCCGCAGCCTTCTAACAAAAACGGTGGTGATTAAGCGATGATATCCAGTGATGTTTACCAGGAAAGACCCTATACACAAAGAGAATAGTTCTTTATACTGGGATGGAGTAACCACTCGAAAAAGCTTCATACAAGTAAAAAAAAAAAAAAACTAGACTTTCATTTTAGAAAAAAAAAAAAAAAAAAAAAAAAAAAAGATACATCACTTTATATTGTGCATCTCACTCTATTTTGTGTCAACAAAAAAATTCTTCAGTGTGCAATTTAAACTCTCTTTGTGATACAAAAATAATATTTTCCATAGGTGATTGGAGGGGAATAACACAGGGGAATAATATTTTTAATCCATGGCTGTTACCATAGCAACTATGGTATAAATATATATTAAATAATTTATCAATAAAATCAAAACAATAGAAATAATAATTTACCTATCTGAACATTTCATAACCAATCAAAAGAAGGCTCGCACATTAACTTACTAATGGTATTCTCTTTACTGTAAACAGAATTAAAAAAAAAACAACCTGTTTGGGTGTCACCAGGGATTGCACCCAGGACCACCAGCTTAGAGCACATTCTAACCACAAAGCTGTGAAGAGGGAAATCCACACACATGGTCAACTTCTAATGAGTCAGGTTGTAAGGTCGGCCTCTCGGTTGCCATCTGAGACTTCCGCTCTTAGTAATCAGACAGTGAATGTTTATCGTACAGTTCCCTGCTCCGGACTTCTCACTGACTAGCTAGACACTAGTTATATACTGCAATCGGCTGTGGCGCTTGATAAATTAAATTCAGACATATACGGTTCGAGTGACAATGAGAAGTGAAAATGATAAAATGGGTACAAAGGTGACACGTGATTGTGAGATAATACACATGTACAAATAAAGAATAATAGAGCATGCTCGCTAAGCGTAAATGTGAAATGATGCATGAATAGCAATGATAATTGTTTAGGCTCCGTCTTCAACTAGCTACAATAACCACTGGGCTACCTAATTTTTCAATTATGTGTATTTAAGTACTACTCTATGCTACAGTCTCCACTCTCAACAGAACAACAGGAATATCATTCTATGGGGGAGTCAAAAGTGAAAGTATTATGGCCTCAAAGAAATGGATCACAAAAGAAGAAGAGTGAAAAGAAGCAAAGATTGAAAACCACTTGACATTCACAGACTTAACAGGTGAACTGTTTGTCATGAATAATAGCTCTTACAGTGCTGGTTTGTTTTTTTTTAGGGGAGGGTTTTTGTTTGTTTGTTTGTTTTTGTTTGTTTTATTGATTCTTGTTGTTGTTGTTGTTGTTGTGTGTGTGTGCTTGTTGTTTGTATCAAGAACTTGAACTATCATCACCTTACCTTTAACATCTGAATGAGAGATGAAATATTTGAGCATCACGGGACGACCTCTTGTGAACCGCAGACAGAATACACCAGTAGTCACTCCAGCAATTACTACAAGGAGGAAACAATTAAGTAATTAAATAAATTAGTGTAAACAAATATTGTTTACATAACATAAGTAAATAAAATAAATGATAAATAAATAAAAAAATTAACAAACCATAGAAATAAACAAATAAATAAATAAACACTAAAGGATGAACTTAATGAGTGGAGACCCACAGGCTTAGCAAATTCCAACATAAACAACAGTGAGTGCCTCTTGAAGTAATTAGGGCACATGTGACTCCTTAATTAACTTTCATAATTAACTCTCTACATACATACCAGTAAGCAGCTGGGTAGACACATGTAGGTTGTGCCAAAATTGAGAGACCTGCACATGTTAACAGCAAAAACATTTATAGATTACAAAGCACAATCAGCCTGGTTTCATACAGACTATAGGAGCCTGGAATTCACCCAACCCCCTCCCCCCAACCCCCTTAAATTCCTTTACCCTGACGGAAGCTTTTATTAATGATCAATATAAGATGTGAAAAAGTGTAATATCTTAGATCCAGTCCTTTCACTTTATGAGCGTAGGATAAGACACGAAGTGTTAATGCCCTGTGTGTCAATTATTGGACTCCACAAAATCTCATACCCGCCCCGCCCCCTCCAGCAAAAAATCCTGCATGAATCCCCGCTCAGGATAGCCATGAAATCTTAAACAATAGCCAGGGATAAAAAGCAGTAAAAAACAACAACAAACACCACCTGTGCTACTAAAAGAGTAAACGTGCCCAAGAAAGTAAAATTATATAGTGTGGTATACTGTGTAAATAATATATATAAGAATAATATATATATATATACATACATAATACACAAATAATATTATGACTCTTAATACCAAGCCAAAAAAAAGCAACAAATATTTAAACACCGGCAAAATATTGGAGGATACGTCAACTAAGGCCTTATCCACCAAGCTCTGCCGAGATCTCAGCAATCAATCCTATCATATCATGGGGTAATATATTATTTATATATATAAACTGATAATATAAAGTATGCTATTCCTTGCTTTAATCTACCAGTGCCGTCCTCCATTGTTGCATCCAAATAGCTTAATCTATGTAAACTAGAGAATACTTATACGAGGTGAAAAATTACTGATACTAAACAAATCAACATTCCCGCAGTACGCCGATAAACATTAGAGTAGAATATTCAGTAAAAAATAATAAATTTCATCAAATTTAGTTGCCATGTTCATATTGATATTTTAATTTTAATTCTTTGACCCCTCATTTCGTGCAACAGTCCGCCATTCATTACATCACTATAACTGACTTACCGGACCTCGTCGAATACCCATCACTTCTTTCCTACTTTTATAAATGAGCCATCTGTGTCTCGCAAAACCAACCACAGACCCTAAGGCTGCAGTTCCCACGGTAACCTGCAGATGACAAACACGATCTCTGATGAAACTAGTGTCGCATTATGACATGGGATGGGAATAAATAATGCAATTATTAGAATTAATGACAGGGTTAAAGAAAAAGAAAATATAGAATAAGAGAAATAGCGAGAAAAAAAACGTTGATTAAATTTTTATAGAAAAAAAAGACAAACATTGCATTGAAGATAGTATACATAATTATCTCAGAAATATGGAACAGAATTTTTACACTTGAAAAACAGTTGAAAATATTTAAATTAGAGTGCCCTACGTACCCCCAGAGTGACCACCACAGACTCCCATATTGAATTCGTTTTTCCAGGTTGAATGAACATGTGAAAAAATTTATCACTCCTGACTGCTGGTGTGGTCCCAAATCTTCTGATACCATGACAACGCAAGAACTGAATCGCCAGAAACCGTGCCCTCATGTCTGTGCTGCTGAAATAAACCTAATTTTCTACCCGAGCAGAAACTAAGACAAATCTTTCCCCCGCCCTCTCCCTCCCTCCCTCCCTGACCAGCAATGATAACAGTAAAGATCACAAAATGGAGTGGGAATCTGATCTTGATGTTGACTTGTATGAAAAAAGGTTCATGTTATTTGTATTGTCTAACTAGCTAATCAGTTTAGTTTCAATGTAACGCCATCAAATGTTACTCAGCTGACCATTTCAAGAGCTGTGTATGCCCAGCTGAGCTCCATCCATGACCAACAAAGCAGCAAAGTAGTACATTGTTCCCCATACCTTGAATATAACCTCAAAGAACAATTTCTTCCGTCTTATATGTCAGAAGACCCTTTACCTAAACGCTCCTCTTGATAAGAGGAGAAACCAGGTAAAGGGTCTTCTAGTGTGCGAGATACTTTTGGTACCCTTTACCAACCGCACTTCGAGTAGTTTATTTATTTATTTTTTTTTTAATACTATCCAGGTGTAAATAAATAAGTGATACAATGGTTATACAATAGTGGCAATGCTGGTATAAATAATATGCTCAGATGGTATTGATTGGTTTTAAAAAAAGAGAGAGAAAAGTAAGTTAAAATTTGTTTCATAAAAATTGCTACTTGTCCTGGTGCTTTGGACGGAGAAACCTACGTCTCCTGGCTTGCAACGTGCGAGAATACTGCTGGGGTGGTGGGTTGGGTGGGGGGCGGGGCCTGAGAATAACCTGATTTGGTACAACTTCCAAACCAGAGAGAGCAGGCTGGGTTGATTTAGCATTGGCATCTTTATCGGGCCCAACAACACCGGCAGCCTTATTGGTTGCAGCTTTTGTATTACCTGTTTCTACGGAAACTTTAGAGTTAGTTTTAGTCCTTACTGGAGGTGAGGATTTCTTGTTAGATGCTGGATCCTTATTTTTTGCTGAAGTATCATCATGTATTGAAGCTTGGTTTTGTAGGTTTCTATTAGTATGTTTGTTGGGACCATCTGGTATAGATCCACTGCTTTCAGCATTTCTTGCCTCATTGGCTGATACAGTTTGTAGCATTCCTGCAGGATTTCTATTTCTATCTACATTGCATGGAGTTTTCTTATTTGTGGGTCCTCCGTGATCCCGTCTGGCATCTGTGTGAGAGGACACTTGGTGCATCGCTGGGATAATTCCCACCGAGTTAGAGGATGATGATGATGATTCGATCCCATGTTCCATGTTGTGAACCAACAGATTCTCTGCTGCTTCCGTGTGCCTTTCATCAAGTAAGTCCTTGGATACATTCTGCTCTACAGTAGGCAAATTAAACCCGATAAGGATCGGCAAGGCATTGTCAGGGTGAACATCAGGCCCAACTATTGGATCTTCTTTCTCACTCGATACCTTAGATTGGTCTTGGTCTTCAGTCTGACTTGAAGTAGACATGGATTCAGTTTGGTTGATTGAATTTGGGCTGGATTGTCCTTTCTTATCTGATGATGTGTCTTCTGTCAGTCCATCTTTGTCACTGACCAAATCAACTTCTTCCATGACTTGCTCCTCTTTCAAATACTGAGCAGCTTCATTCAAGTCTATGTGAACTTCCGCACAGGCAGGTTGGGGTGAAGACTTGCTAATTTCCGAAGAGCTACTTCCTTCACTCTCTTCCTCTTCCATTTCCTCCTCCTCTTCTATTTCCTCTTCCTCTTCCATTTCCTCTTCATCTTCCCCATCATCGTCTTCCTGTTCTTCTTCACTGACGTAATAATTATCAATATGTACATTTTGCTCCATAATGTTTTTAGCCTTCGTTAGACCTACATCATTGAGTTCTTTCGCAGACACTGACACACCCATTGCCTTGGCTACCTGCGGAGACAGTGGACTGGAGGGAGGAGGGATTTTCACTTGCTCTGCTGAGTCTGCCTTTGCATTGGCGCCAGCGGCGGAATTTTTATTATTTTGATCGGCTAAACTGTTGTCCACCAGTTCTCCTACAGAGCAATTAGTTCTGGATTTATGGAAAGACAATTTAGCCGCGTCCTTGCTTCCGCCCACCACTTTTAGTCCTGGGGTAGACACCACGCTGGCCGAGGTCAGAGATGGTCCACAGGAGTCCTGTTCCCAATCTAGCAAGTCTGATTCGTGTATTCCCAATCTGGTGATGGCTTTCTGAAGCGTAGAACTAATGTAGGTGTAATCCGGCTTGTCAAAATACGTCAGCTTCTTGATGTGATCCAGAAAGAGGCCCAATTCAGAGGGGAGGCCTTGGATGAGTTTCTTGTGGTCAAATTGTGCCTTCATCTCACCAGACTCTTCTTTATCCCTAATCCTCCGCCAAGGAAGCTGACCCACCGCCAGCTCCACCAGGAGGTAGAACACAGACCAAAGATCATCGTGCCTCCCCAAGTCTCGAGAGAGGTGGGCGTTCAGGGAGGCGTATCTCACAGTTCCTCTAAAGCCAGCGACCTGCCTGGGCTGACGGACTTCTCCTGTGACGGTGGTATACTGTCTGGCCAGGCCAAAGTCGAACATGTAGCATTGGCGCCTGGTAGTGGGCGTGGTGCCTATGGCAAAATTAGATGGCTTGATGTCACGATGAAGGAAACCGCAGTCATGGAGAGACTGGATGGCCGACAAGATCTGAACCCCCGTCCTGAGCATGGTGGAGATAGAGAACCGCTGGTGGGGCTGGTGCTTGCGAAGTTCTGAGAGACTGGGTCCCAGCAGACTCATAACCATGTAGTTGACCTTATCCGTGCGCCCACAGCCGAGAAACTCGCACACGTGCAGAGAAGATCGCTGAAGCCTCTTCAGCACTGCCACTTCCATCTTCAACACTTGCTTGTTGCTGGAACATGATTCTACCTTCACTGCACATACCTGGTCACACAAACACATGCACACACTCTGATAAATAGGCAAGATAATTTAGTGGAAATTATCATCAGGGATAAATAGAGAAAACTAGCTAAAACTTTTGCTTTTATTGTTGTTTTTGTTTTTTTGTTTTATATTTCTCCAACGAAATCATCTCTTTCAGATTAATCATAAATAATTAGAAAAACTGGAGGGAAAATGCAGCAAACTTCATAGAAATAAATCACTCCATAAAAACCACTCTTGACATTTCTAAATGCCCGCCTTCAGCATTACCACAATTAATAGCTCACAATCCATGCTCTATGAATTTGAGCAATGCACAACTCAACCAGCCCCACCCCCTACAGATAGCAACATTCATAGACAGTCAAGCTGGAGGTGAATAACGAATACACTGATGCAATGCAACCGAAAGAAGTGAGAAGCGCAGAAAACTTAATAGTTTTTAATGGAATGCAATGTTTATTATTAGTCTTTATCTAAATATCTGAGATATTGAGGTCACAGTGAGTGCAAGGCTTTGTTATGGATCAAATATCAAAAATCTTCTTTGTGCCGACTTCTTCAAAAGTGAGTCCTCTCTACAACCACTAGTAGGAGGATAAATGTAATGATGATGATGATAGAAATGTGATAACAATAGCAATAATAATAATAATAACAATATTAATAAAAGTAACAATAATAATAGTAATAATAATAATAATTACTGCTTCTTACCGAGTTTGTTGAGTGATCTCTGGCCTTGTATATTTCCCCAAATCCACCTCCGCCAATTTTTCTCAGTACCTCCCAGCGATCCTTAAAGAAAGTGTTCGTAGTTAGGAGCCAAGTAGAAGATGACGATGGATCCACCTCCATCTCCAATCTCTCAAGGCTGGTTTTTGTCAACTTTATAATGTCATCTAAATATGAATATTGATTCCTTGTGACATCATTGAATTATGTTGCAGTCATAAATATAAACTTGTTATTTCCCAATGTCATTGATTTATTGTGAGATCATTGCTTATATCCTGCCATAAGTGTGTTGTTATTAATTTCACACGTGCTGCTATAACTATGGCAACAGAATCTGCAAACAAATGTCAAAAAGTGACACCTTTGAGTTTGCACATCTAAATGTGTCACTCCACCTTTACAATTTTCAATGCCAGATTCCCCAAGATTTAGTTATTGCACAAAGAGTTAGCTAATTAAAATATGAGGGTCTCATACTCACAGCAAGTGGTCCTTGCTTTTGAACAACAACTTAGCTTCCCAACATTCAAATTGCAGCTGGTCGAAAGGAGCTAGGTACCGCAAATAAACAAACCTCCCACCAGATTTATCCTGCCCTTTTTTTAGGAGCTACATCTTACCTGTGTTCAGACATTCCCAGTGGCTGGCGCCGCTAGCCGTTACAGCTGTCTACTACAAGGTCACTACGAGTCGCTCCGGCAGAAAAGACGGTTGGGGGTGTGTCCCGCGGTTCCTTAACGGGGTGGGCGGCAGGCGTTGCGGTTGGGGGCGAAACGCCACCACATTCAGCGTATAGAGTGTTGAGTCAGTGGTCAAATAGCTATGTCTGCATTGGTGAGCTCACCACATTCACACAACTGTTTGAAGTCTTTTGCGTAAATATTTTACTCGCGTATTTTTTAAAGCCTCGATTCCGTGGGGGTGTGGCAATAGCCGAGTTAGGGAAAGAGGCCACGCCTACCAAACTTTCTGTTGAACTATAAAGAAGAGAAGGGGACTCGTGCGGAGGTTGAAGTATACTTATTATGCACTAGCCAGGAGTTTTGTGACTGGGAAGCAATTTTAATTTAGTCGAGCAAGCTCTCCATCTTCAGAATGAAGCTGCAAATAAAAGGTTTGCGATATTGCGGTAAAAAGTTAAGCAAAATCTGGAGCTTTCTTTCAGTTTAATACTGACTGTGGCTATACCTAGGTAATACTGTGTTATAGGGAGTGGGTTGCAGCATCTAAAGCTATGTGAGAACTAGAATAACTATTGGCTGATAAGAAACGTTGTATACATCTAGACTATGAAGTTGGTATTGATTGTAGTTGTTGCTGCTGTTGTTGTTTTCTTCTCGGTATGACAGCCATGAAGAACCAAGGTATGGTATCTTAAGGGCAACAGTGGCCACTCTTCATTGTTATATATATATTATTTGTGTGAGCCATTAACTTCCCCAAACTAAGGGTGCGTGATTGCTACAATAACAGAAAACACTTTCTCCACGGGGTGCAAACAAATGTCTTTGAGTCCGATTGCTTGTCCTCGTACTGTGCCAACACAACCCTATCAGAGCCCCTCCAATTTTCAACATTCTGTCCAGTCATGTTGTAAACACTGTAGGTACAGTCTTTCTGATAGTTCTATTATGTTCTAGTGTGAAGCATGTACGTAATGGTCGAGTTATATAATGGTTGCCACGGTGGCGCGTCTACACAGTTATTGTGTTTCAATCCTT
>WLWI01005533.1_pt1 | contig 10526 bp, 4 predicted proteins | sample 6701501 | NCBI WGS metagenome assembly WLWI01 (sample SAMN12718690, study PRJNA515312) | sponge metagenome | isolation source: marine sponge | host: Mycale hentscheli | place: New Zealand: South Island, Marlborough, Capsize Point | collected 2014-11-01
ATTTGTTCCAAAATAGGCAACAAGCTGGCTGCAAGACAAATATAATCTTAGCTAGCCAGTGAACTAACAAACCAAGCTAGTTGATCATTTCTAAAAGAGTGACTGTATTATAGTTACCATGACTTACAAACTGTTGGAAACAGAAAAAAAAAAAGAAGCACAAACACCTGTCTAGTACTCTTACACAATGTAGGGTCTAAACTGAGTAAGGCTTCCCCCATGAAGTAAGCGGCCCCAACTATCTTACTGCCGTTCAGCTGATCGCCACCATTTTCCAAGCATAAGTAACAGTCTTACGTAACCCGTAAGATTACGGAATTCAACGTTAACTCCGCGAGAAATTGAATAAGAAGTTTTAATCGCAGTTTTCTCGAAATAACTGTGCTTAAGTTGGTCAGATTGCCCCTCGTATATTTAGTGAACCGTGCAGCGCCTGCCTATAAACTTGGTATCAAAATACTCCATAAGAAGTGCTCTACACAGTGGTATGAATAACTCATTTTTCATATTTTTACGGAAATGGTCCCTTTTCCTAGGCACTGTCACATATTCATGTGAACAATATTCTGTTGGATATCATTTTTTGTTGCTGTTTTTGTTTTAATACCTCATTTGTAAAAATATCGCTTCTGTAACTTATTTTGTATGTGTGAAGTTAAATTAATGATGGCATGACTTTATTTCTTCGATTAGTTTGCTGCTATTAGCTAGCTATATGCAATTACATAATATATAAAATTATAGGTTGCAATGTGGGTTATGGAATTTCTCTCTAGCTTTCCTTCCAATCAATTATCCAATATACCAGTTTTCCACAGGTTCAAAGTGCACCCAGCCATTTCGGATTAAAGTTCTAAGAACGACGGGGAATTTGCGAGTGTTAGGTCAAAGGTGGAATTGGCTTCACGGTACATAACGGGATTCAAAATACTTAATGCGTAGGAATCTCTGAACCACACCTCATTCACCAGTATAGCGGCGTAAGCAATTGTAGTTCAAGTGGTTCTGATTGAGTATTACTCAACGTCATCTCTTGGTGCTTATTTATTATAATGAATCTAGTAAGTTGAACACCTTAAGACTGCATTGTCAGATGTGGGGGATGTTGCTAGATAGAATTTATATAGTCGTGGCAGCTAATGTTATACTAGCTAGGTGACTCAAGTTGTCCACTAACTATTATCTGAGCCGTAGAAGAGTTAGAAAATTATCAGATTTATAATGACAGAATGAGAAACATTAAGTGAGTGTATAAAAATAAGGTAGTTATACACCATAGCTAGACATTTTCTAGATCTTGTATTATATCACTCAGTTAAATGTACTTTTCTTAAATATCTTAAATAGCTTATTAGTCTGGCTAGCCATCAATTTACATAGAGATCTTAAAATCTCTCTTAACTTTTAATTTGGTTGAAAAAATTCTTGGTCATGCTCATCACTCAATGGTGTTGTGAACACTGCTTTTATCTTCTGTGTAGTAATTTAAATTTTGTGTTGGGTTTTATTAGATTCATGAATATCATTAAAATATCTTAACTACCATCCATGGAGTTCCACTAATTCCTTTACTAATTTACACCCTCAAATTACTCCCTCAATAAGTCACTCTCTAACTCCTTATTTTTTAACAGTGCATTGTTGTAGACAAAAGGGGTGCTATAGCCCCCCCCCAAAAAAAAAAAAAACAATTTTTTTTTAGCTCTACCATAGTGAATATCACTAAATTTCTGATTTTATCATTTTTATTAATGATACTTATTTTTATGCACTCCCAATATGATATTTTTGTTTACACCCATGTAGCTAAGTCCAGTTCTAAGATTTGCTAAGGGAAGATCATGATATTACTCCATGATTAATATTCCAGTGGAGCACCTGTAATTTATTAGTTTATAGTTGTATATTCCTCCCAGTGTGTATGTTTCCTCAGTAAAACCACTAATATGATCAGGTGTATTCTTTAAGTAAACTCAAAGAAGTATAGATTCTTGTAATACTGCTAGTTTATTCTAATTTTATCTTAAGCATATGTAGAGTTGTGTATAGAGTGAGTGAGTGTGGAATGAGAGAAAGCATAAACATAACATGATGGAACAGAAAACAGAAATCAGTTATATAGTAATCAAATATGATAAGTGCTTAAGATCATAGCTGTTGTGTTCTTGTAAAGTACTACTAGTATACTCCAGTGCATGTATTCTTCAAGTATACCAAGTCTTGTATAACAGTCATATTCTTGTAATACTGACCAAATTTTAGTTGAGTATACTCTATTAGTGGTATGGCGATTGATCTTCAAGAAAATTCAGCTTATGATCAAATGAAGAAATAAATTAACATTTTATGCCAATTAACTACTTTATGCACTTTAAACTGATTAAACTGTGGACATGAAGTTGCTGAACACTACAAAATTACAATAGCTATAAGCGAACTGTATAATGATTTAAGTTTTATTTAATTATGCAAGAGTTGTGAAAACAAACAGCAAGTAAAGCATAAATAATTATTAAATCAGTAGGATACTCTTTTGATTCATAACACCGCAACTACAGCCTCACATATATATCTATGACAAGATAAACCAGAGTAGGCATACAATATTGAAATGATCCTCACTTCCCTTCTTGTAGATTACTGCTACACAAAGGGTAGTTTAGATACTATTGCTATAAATGATCGAATTACCAATGTTAGACATTATGTAGCTAAAATGTTGTTGTTTTTTGTTTTCTTATGTTATCCATTTTGAGCCAGAACTATTTAGGATTAAAATTTGACTAACTAAACTGCAATCTCTAAACCTTGGTAGCATACAGATTATGCCAGCACAACTGGGCATAATTGCTAATGTTGCATAACATAGTTTTTATATAAAAAGCTATACTGCAGTGGGCATAATAACATTGCATTTTAACTGAAAGCTTGCTTGGAGAGACAAGGAAAATTATAATGATAATTACCATTGCACTATTCAAAATTGAAATTTTGGAATGCTTTTTTTTGGTTTCCAGCATTTAATGCATTGACATGATTTATCCTTGATTCTTGATTATGCATATTAGTTATTGACAGAAATGTGTTGACTTGCAATATCTCATAAGTTAACATTATAATTAAGTCAGCTGATAGTCAATCACTTTTTAAACTCTCTTCACTATGAGTGATTATATCAAACCTCAATGCGCATGTGGGTAGATTTGCTATAGTCCTCCCATTTGTCCTGTCTGTCTGTCTGTCTGTCTGTCTGTCTGTCTTTCTATCTGTCTGTCTGACTGTCTGTCTGACTGTCTGTCTGTCTCTCTGTCTGTCTGTCTGTCTCTGTGTCTGTCTGTATGTCTGTCTCTTTGTCTGTCTGTATTTCTGTCTGTCTGTATGTCTGTCTGTCTGTCTCTTTGTCTGTCTGTCTGTCTGTCTGTGTATCACCCTCTGATTTTGGAGATTACTGACTGATTTAGATATGAACTTACTCAGAAAGACAATTTAAAAACTTTATTGGTTTCATTGCTCACGTGATTTTGACGTGACAATAGGTGTTACCCATAATTGCTCGTACATGTACAGAGCTGACTGACAGCTTGCTTTATCTCCAAAATCAGCCCTACAGTGAGTACAATGAAAGTCTTATAGAGTAAGTTTATACCAATAAGCAGATAATCGTTAGTAAATTTCTAAAATCAGAGCCTGACACAGACTACAGACACATAACGACTACTATAACACTATAACCCTCTAGCGCATGCGAGTTAAGGGTTAATGACAATTATAATACTTAATGCGTACAAATCCCTAGTAATGGACAGAATATTGCTCCACTAAGAAAACAAGCGCATACACTACAGTTTTAGAAGACAATGCTAACTGTGAAGGTTTGCATGAATATGAAGAAGTTGTACGTGACTCTAAATTTGCCTGAAATAGTTCCTGTTACCATTTTTATCACCAAATCAGAGAAATATAAAACCTAATAATAAGTAGTGAAAGGACTATACTATTATTTTGGTAATAGTTCTTAATTCTGTTTCTACGTTTCCCAATCATGCTCATATTCATAGTTCACTATGCTGGCTACATAAACATAGTGGTATTAACTGCGTGCTAACTTTTGTTGTTGTTTTTCATATGATTGCTTTGGTGTTGTCTTTTCAATCCTTTACGTATAATTTCTTTAACTGTTGTTGTAGAAAATTTTTTTTATTTTTTAAGTTCAGCAAATCAGCAAAAATTTTTTACTGCTATAGACACTGTGATAACTTTCTTTCCATCTAAAGCCAACTGCCACCAATATATGCTTAATTGTCTTCCATGATAATGTTTTATTTCTTAATGTAATTGAAGTAACGATACAAAATCAATAGAAAACTTTACCCTTACTATTTATAATCACGTATATTCTACGTATTTTTGTAAAGTTATCATAGATATTTGCCTGTTTGAGCGCTTGTGTAATTTTATGGTTTGATGAACATTAGTATACAAAGTGTTTATCACAAAATCATAAATAAAAATGTCCTCTTTGTTTGTGATAGATTATTATTGCGGTTTGTGCTGTCCAAATAATTCGTACCTTGTCTCAGAGTAAGTTTTTTAATGTGCTTATATAAAGTATGTATTATATGTATATATAATCACATGCTAAGGTAAAATATTTATAAATAAAAACAATTTCTTCTATTCCTTGATATCTAACAATCATCATTTGCTAAGCAAAGTTTGACTGAGCAATATACAACCATTTGATTTCTTACCCTGCATTGCATCAATTTTATATTTTCCTATGTACTACAAGAAATATATTGTATTAATTTTTCCTTCTATATGCTAAATTAGTTTGTGTTAATTTATCAGAACCCTATCTTACTAAAAGTTAAAAGTATAATAGTCACACATTAAAGTCTCACTGTAGCGTAAAGTGACCAAATGCAGCTAATACATGTTAGCCCAACTTACTAAGAAAATCAATAATATAAATTTCATTGTTTAATACTTAATCCAGGTTCCAATTCAGTGAATCCTGCTGCTATATCAGAGAGAGGGTCATCTACAACTGGTCATTGTTCTGATGTGTCAGATTCTGGTAGAGTATGTATACTCCACGTAGTAGTGTTTTATTTGATGATGTTACTCCCACACTAACTGGACTAGATGGAGACATGTGGGCAACTCAACTACTAACACTCAACACATCTACATCTTCTAGTATATTACATTCAACTTTAATGGAATAGCAAATTACGTTGGTGTAGGAACTATTGAAGTCGTTATGTTTAGCTGTTCATTGAGAAGAATAGGAGCTAACAGTATTAGCATTCGTAGTAGCGATGACTCGCCTATTGGTACTATTAATGATATTCCTCAATCTTGTGAGTATCTGGTCAGAGCATGTATATCTGATGGATTCACAACTACAGATCCAATATTATCTTTAAGTTTAAATAATGCACTTCAGTGAGTCTACCTAGCTGAAGTTACATTTTATATTAATAGTCGTGCCTGTTCTAATGCTGTCCTCAATGAATCAGTATTAACTACATCAAATAATCCAATTTCGACTTTAGTACGTAAGATTATTATATTTAATAGACAATCAAGATAACTTACCACTTTATGAAGAAAATGAGTGATATAAATTATTTCACAAATGAAGAAGTGCCTCAAATTGAGTGTGTGTGTGAGTGGTGGGGAGGGGGGAGTGATGGGGGTACCATATATCGCATAATTTATTCTTAACTTTAACTGAACTAATCAAAACTGTTTATAAAGCCAGTGACAAATGGATTGAAATTTATATGATGGAATGTTCTTGATGTGGTCATGTAATCAATCACTTAGTTTCTTATTTTTACTTTCAGTCAGTCACTTCTATGTTGTGTTATATGCACTGCATATTATAGTTAAGTTCATGCAATAAAATAGATTTAATAGACTTTCTAAACTAAATAAAATCTAATGTGTGCGGATTTTTTAAAGAAATTTTTCAATATTTGTATATCATATTGTTTCAAATGTACTACTCTAAACTTAAAAAAATTACAGCAAGACATTCAAGTGACATTATTGATTTTTCTAAGAAGTTGAAAATAACTGATTAATACAAACAGTAATAGCACTGATGCTGTGATAAGCAGCTTATTTATTATTGCACATAGAATTGAATCCATTGGTCAATCATAATAGCTATTATTAAATTCAATTACAAAGTGGAATAAAGAGCATGCTGTGTGCTCACCCTCACTGCCCCCTCCCCCAAGCCATATATATTGTGGTTGCTTTGCGAACAGTTTTTTCATTATCTCTGCATGGGGGTATCTTTTGTTGAGTTTTTAGTTTGTTATTTTTCTCTGTTTGTGTGTGAGTTTGTACTGTTAGCTATTGCTATATGCAACAACATGGTTAATATCTGTATTAATTTGCCCTGCACACGTGTGTGGCCAACAATAATCCAATACACTAGACAAAAATGACTTACAATATATAAGAATAGAGCCATATGTCAATTAGCTTCACTTTTATACTCTGTGTAGGATACATCTAGGATAGGTACATTTCTTACAGTTTGGGATGTGTAGTAAATTTTAATTTTATCCTAGCACTAATGTCAGTGATTAATATAGAAGTATTATGCTACACTTGTATAATATCAAAAGTATTTAATTAGTCACTGGTGCTTAATTAAATATTGTAGTTGTCATGACTTATTATGTTATCATGTTATCACAAATGTTACTGTTGGTCTTGTGTTAAGATATACTTACATATAACACTGATGTCAAGAACACAGACAAATCAAGTACTGCTGGAAATAGTATGACAAGTCATACAGCAATGAGAGAATTTTCTACACAGAATTTTGAAGAACCTGAAATGAGTATATTATCATCTCAATTAGGTGAGTAGCTAACTTTAGTCCTATCCAAATTTTTTTTAAACGTTTAGCATAATATCATTAATTTTATACTCTAATATATACAATGAATATTTTCCTTGAGCATTTCTGCATAATGGGAGGGTTCATATTTTCTGAATGTGAACACTGCATAATGAACACTTCAACTCCATGTGTAGTTCTGGACAATGAAGTATGACAAAGTATTCTCTTAACTTTTACTGCATTAGAAAATAGTAGCTAATAAACAATATTATACTCATCATACCTGTAGCGGGGGTAGAACGCCAAGGAGAGAATAGTTCACCAAGAATGGTTGTTAATTAAAGTAATAAAGAATAGTTCATGTAATACAGCGAGTAACTGACTACAAAGATATAAATAGTAAGAATGACAAAAAAGGTAACTAAGAAACATTAAAACGGAAAACGGACTTGAACATCGACGATCGCCGAACATCGACGATTAACGCTGAGTACAAGGCGCAAGTGCAAAGGTAAAGACTAAAATGAAAAAGTATGTGTAGGACTAAATGAAATAGTTTGTGTACGACTTCTTTCCTTATTCGGCTTCAACAATACCAATGGAAATGACATTGACTCGCTAGTATTTTACTTGCGGTGTAAACTTGTGAAAATACTTCCACATCAGATGAAATACCATATGGACACCTAGCCATGCAATAAGTAATATTATATTTATTATAATAGCAAGTTTTTCTCTTTTCTAACAGCAAATATTGTTAAATAAAACGTAACAATATTGGCTGTTAGAACGAGAAAAATTTGCTATTATTATATTATAATAATTTCAGCCTAGAATGAGGAATCATTAATATATATTTTATTGTATATAATTATTTATATAATAGTTTGTCATAGTTAGCTGAATGACTATCAAAACTTAAAAATGGATCTTTGACTTAGAAGCATGACTGTTGCAACAGGAGAATATGGGGAGGGGAGAGGGTCTGAACCAAGTTTATTGATATACAAAGATGCCAATTTAGTTTATACCTTCATGCTATTGTTTCTGTATTTATTTATCAATGTTGTATGAAAACACATTCAAGCTGATTGTTTATCATAAAATTATGTGATTTATAGTAATTATAATACTATTTTTATACAGTTGCAGCAAGTGTGACTTCATTTGTAATAGGAAATATCACAGGAACTGTAGTCTGTATATGTATACTATTATTGTTCAAATACTTGATTAAGAAGAAGAGAGTTCGTTATCACAAAGTAAAATTTGATAATCTAACTAATCCAGTAGTTTATGATGAACTCAAAATCAAACTGGACAAGAAAGATACATCTTCAAATTGAGCTACAAGCAAACTGATAGAATTTCCTGTTTCTTGTGTTTTCTCTTATAGCTATGTATTGTTATCTATATCGATTATAATGTAGTCATGTGGTCAATCGCTTAGTTTCTTAATTTTACATACAGTTTTTCCTATGTCAGTCAATTGTATGTTGTGTTTTATGTTTGTAAATATGCTTCAAACTAGCCTCATAAAAGTGCTCTACTTTTTTAAGAATCATTTTTCCCTCTTTATCCAAGAAGTGAAGATAACTGACAGCTATAGCACTGATGCTGTGATAAGCAGTTTATTTTATTATTGCAAATAGAATTGAATCCATAGACCAATCATATTAGCTATTGTTAAATTCAATTACAGGGTGGAATATAGAGTGTGGCTAAGTGAAATAGTATACGGGTAAGTTTCCAAGGTTAACATTCTACTATTGAATTTGATTACTGCCCATTTTTTTGTTTGATATCTATTAAAACTGGTGAGATTGTACTGTAAATTCTATGTCTACTCTCTACTATGAAATGTTTATTCTGTTGCTATAATTAACTGTGAAACTGTTTGTTGGTAATGACAGGATATTATAAGCAACGAGCCATCCCGCAGTTCTTATCAAAGAATTCTTCTGATTGGTCCCCTAGCCCTAGCCCTAGCCCTCGCGCGGCGCTATAATTGGTCACGCGCGGCGCTATAATTGGTCACATGATTTGATTGACCAATGAAATGAGTTTTTTGATAAGAACTGCGGGACTGTAGTAAGCAACCTCCTAATCCATATGTAATAATGCGTCGTCGCAAAATAACATCTGTTAGCAGGAAGCATTGAAGCCACACCTCAGTCGGAATATAGCGCTATAAACAACTTTAGTTCGAGAAGTTGTTCTGTACCTTAATCTGTGCTCTACAATGAATCTAGTAAGTTGAAAAACCTTGCGACTATGCTGTTAATTGTTGGCTATGTTTGCTAGATGGCATTAGATTTAGTCGTGGTTACTTATAGTTATACTATAAGGTAACTGGTTTAATAAGTGTGGATTCTAGTCATGTGTTGTTCACTAACCATTATCAGAATCACAGGTAGTAGAGTTAGAAAAGTATTAGATTAAAAATTAAGTTTTAGTACAAGGAATTTACTCTCATAGCTAAACAGTTCTATAGCCTCCTAGAACATAGACAGTTTATTTTTTCAAGAGAGAATATTAAGTGTAGGCATTAAATTAGAAAATTAAAACCAAAATAGATATAGAAATTCACATTATATTTCAGCTTGTAATCTTTCTTCAGTAGTGAGGTATGACGATTTAAATAATAATGAACAATTGAATTGTCAACAAGAAAATATACATAGCCTGTGGGTCAACATTGATGCTTGAGTTTTGATAGGAATGGAGTCCAGGTGGGTCAACATTGATGCTTGAGTTTTGATAGGAATGGAGTCCAGGTGGGTCAACATTGATGCAAAATGTATGACAGGAACATAGTCAAGATGCAGTTGAGCTCAAGCAGTTTGTCTAATAAATAATAAAGGCGGTATCTCTGTACATGCATGGAAAATGTAACAAAGCCACATAGAGTAAACTGGAGTGAATTGAAAGTTATGAAATAGTCACAATTTTTTCCACAAAAGGGTAACAGAAGCATTAATAATACAGAACACCAAGAGTATATCAAGTTTAGATGAAGACCTCAAGCTCAAGTCCGCCACGACTTCGTTCCTATCAAAACTTTAATGTTGACCCACTGACTACGTATATTTAAAAAAAAATTAAATTGTCAACAAGAAAATGGACGTAGTCAGTGAGTCAACATTAAAGTTTTGACAGGAACGAAGTCGTAAGTTCAAGAATTTTGTTATGGTTGTCAATGGACACTTTTTAGGCAGTGATTATTGTCTATGACATTAGTGGTTCATTATGTTGCTGCTTGGCTACATATATATGCATTGCAGTAATTGTTGTGTGCTATTACTTACATCTTCGCTAAACCTGTTTGGTTTTGGTTTGTCTTTTCTCTCCTATACATTTTATTAAACTGTAGTTGTAGCATAACAATGTGTTTTTTTTATTACTGAAAATAAACCACAATATCAGTTACTATAGACACTGTGTTAATCTCTTTAATAAATGATATGCATGGTACCATACACTGGTGCATCGGTTATAAGAGAACCGGAAGTTTAGGGAATTAGAGTCCTGGCCCTGCTGGTGGCAACTTGTGAGTGGCTATACCTGCCTAGCAAATTTGCTGCGTAATGTGTGAACCACTTCCCCACCCCCCCCCCCCCCCCGGCGCCCCTGTGTGGCGCGAAGCGCCGGC
>WLWI01005536.1_pt1 | contig 10521 bp, 5 predicted proteins | sample 6701501 | NCBI WGS metagenome assembly WLWI01 (sample SAMN12718690, study PRJNA515312) | sponge metagenome | isolation source: marine sponge | host: Mycale hentscheli | place: New Zealand: South Island, Marlborough, Capsize Point | collected 2014-11-01
AATAACTACTTGTTTTCAATGTTTGGCTGAATTTAATTTGCCATTGACAGACGAGGACAAGGGTGTATACATTTGAGCAAGTCTGCAGATTCATTTGATGTACTAGTCACAACTTTGGAAGCAAGTCTCTTGATTGCCAGTGCAGAATGACATGACAGGTGACAGAATGCTTGCTACATGAGAAACAAATGAAATGAACTGAACGCGCTGGGAATGCTCTGAATGAAAAGGCCATGGAATGAAAGACAAGCAATCCAAGAAGAAATAGGCATGCCATCGCTGTGGGAAACTTGGTCACATTACAGGTGAGACAGCTTTGCTGATAAGTGAACTCAAGGAAGAAGTCCAAGGATACCAAGCATGAGGTCAGCCTGGTGTCTTAGCTAGACGTAAGAGGAACCAGAGTAGCTTCCTGGATGTAGAGGTTCCTGAAAAAGGAAATATAAAGCTCAATTTATCCTCCATGCTTTAAGCATACCATAAACTATGATAGTATTCTAAGAAGATACTTTGACTTGAGCAAATACAAATTGTGAGATTGTAATTTTATCACTATAGCTATTCGGATTAGTCCATCCTTTATGGTGGTTTCCATTTCATTTTTTGTTATTAATTGGCATTATCTCTACTCGCACATAATTACCAGTGCATGTGTCTCCTTACAATGTCACTGACAAAAACTCTTGTACTTCTTTATCTTCATCAAGCTCAAATCTGCAGATTGAAGGTGCTATCAGAAGTCAGGTCAATCCTTACCTCTCTCCAGCATTATAGACCAGTTCGTAACTGTGGAGGGCCTGGCTGGACAGAAGTAATCAATATCAACATGTCTGATGGGAACAGTGCATGTCCAGATGGACTGACTTTACTTGTTTCTCCTATTAGAAGTTGCAAAGTACCTAGAAGATTCTTTTTTTTTTTTCACGACTTCTACTTTTCCAGTGCCTGGGAATTACTCTAAAGTTTGCGGAAGAATATCGGCTATACAAAAAGGAGAACCTGATGGATTTAAAAACCATTATGAAGGTCTTTCATCTCAGTATGTGGATGGTCTCACCATCAGGCATGGTTCTCAATATAATGAGGGACATATTTGGACATTTGCATCTTCAATAAGTCAGCTACCTGAACTAAATAAATGTCCTTGTACTTCAGATAGGTATCCAGTGCCACACTTCGTAGGCTCACACTACTTTTGTGAGCGGCAACCACAATGATCGTTCACCATCTGCAGTTTACCTGGATAATCCTCTGTGGGATGGGAAAGGTTGTTTCGATATAGATTAATGTTGCCAGTTCAACAACCCACCATGGTTTTACAGGGAACTGCCAGAATCTAGCAGACAGCTTGAAACTTCATGTACAATTAAACTGAAATTTTAAAATTTCAAAATTCATTGTTGGACATTTAAATATTTAAGAGTAAAAATGAAGTTTTTTATAAGCTAGAATTTCTTTTTCAGTTTATAAGCTCTAAGCATACATATGGTTACACACACACACATACCTATGCAAGTTATAGGTATCTCACCATTCTTAGTCCTGAGTTCAGTTGGGTTTTTTTGTGAGTCTTCTCCATAATCAATATCATAATTCACTGTATCATGTTACAAAGCAAAGTGCAGTTAATTGTTTTTGGAAACATATTCTGTTTCTATCAGGACACTTCAACTCTGTTGAAGCCATGAAGATGTAAAGGAATATGATAAATTTGATTCCAAGGGTACACACATTCCTATGGCTACTTTTGGTCAGTATGTTTAAAAAACTATTCACTTAATTATGAAATGATTGAATTTCAAAGCCAGTTAGGTGACTAGGGTTTGTACGTATTCTTTCTCGTAACACTTCAAAGGGTTTTAAGACAGAATATTTGCTTCACATGAATGCATATTACAGAAGTAATCTATCCAAGTGTTGAATTAACTAGTATTAGTTGGTTTCTTGAGGTTTACTTTTATAAATTGTATGTTCATAGTAATAAGTTATTGAATTATTTTATTATTATGAGATTTGGTCATACCTATAGCCCAAGTTGCTAGTGTACACATAAATGTGCAGTCAATATAATTTTTGTTGATTTCAATAATAAGAAAATTTGAGTTCACACATCAATGTGCAAAAGCATTTTTTTTAATCAGGGAAAAAGTGGTAATAAATAATGTTGTTGTAACAGCTAGCTAACTAAAATTATTTGGTGGAGCTTCTAAGCATCTTGTGTGCGAATTTTATGGTAAGTGAGAAACTTGTGGACTAAATTTTACACACCCAAAATAATTATTGTGCTTGACTTTTGGTAATCTTTAAGTGCTAATTAAACCCTTATGTTTAATACATATATATTAATGTACAACCATTATTTATACAAATCATCCATATTGGGTGTCAAAGTGAAGCAGATACAATAAGGAATAAGACACGGGTGGAATCATCTCAATATCTCATTGTGTTCTGAAGTTATGGCAAGACAAATAATGCAGAATTTGCAACAAATATGACATGTAAGTGGAAACACGCAAATAAAAGAACCAATGAAGACATATTTCTTTGCAACATGCCAGCTGTCTAAAGAGTTTTATCATGAATTACTCATTGAGTATGACTGCTTAAGTTTGCAGATGTGAATTTTACAGGATACATGTGACATTAATGGGAAAATGTTTACACTGCTTGCCAAGCCCTGTCAATTACTGCATGTTTACTTGAGGCGTCCTGCCTGGTAAACTATGAGCTAAACACTGTCTTTATAAGAGAAGAAGCTGACGGCCAGAGACACTCACTGGTATATATTTTCAATGTGAAACTCCACTTCCAGCACTCCATTAATTTCCCAGCATAAAGCAGAACTACCACAGGCAGCAAGACATTATTTGTTCATGTGATTACGAATTGACGATGGGGGCATTACCCACAAAGCTGATAGAATCACGTTGTCTCAAAAATCAGCCCGAAGAAGTAGTATAATAAAAAGTCTTAAATCTGAGCAAGTTCATACCTGAATCAATAGTTAATTGTCAGTAATTAATCTCCAAAATCAGTGTGACAGACAGACAGACAGACAGACAAGATGACTACTATAACCCTCTTACACTCTGAGAGTTCACAATGCCGCACTGTTTCACTTCCAAACTATATTCTCAAAGCCATAATTTGTTGACTTCAATGAGAGAATTCTGTAAATTGATGAAACTATATAAAGACAGGAAATTTTTCGAATTTAATTGAGTTTTGTGGTTACCAACATTGTGCTGAGGTAAGTCCTAAATTTGATAACTTTTGGGACAATAAAACCTTGTACCAAAGTTCTTGCATAGAGTGGTTACATATTGAAGAACAAAGATATCACGTTTTGTTTGCAAGACAAAATTAAGTTTTGTGGTTACTACAGCATGAACCGGTGGGGGTATGCAACCTGAAAATGATTTTTGGGACAAAACTTGTGCTTAGAATGTCAACTATTTTGAGGAAACCAGAAAACTGTGATGAGTTGTGGTCACCAATGTGGGACTTGCATTTTTCAACAATAAGCAAAACATATACTATTTTAAATCATTTTGTCTTTTAACTACAAATGGGAATTAAAACTTCAAACAATGATAATAATTCTTGATCTTATTATGAAAAATGTCAGACTAGTTATAAAAAATATATATACTCTCAATTAGTGTAGTGAAAGGTGCCGTTTATTACAAACAATATATTACTAGTTATGAGGTGAATGCAGCAAAGTGAGACTTTAGAAGGTGTATAGTGAAGAATCAGGTATGTATTGCATAATATGAATGGTACGTGGTCGCTTTTCAGAGTGGGAGGTGAGGGGGAGGGGAAAAGTGGGTGGGAGAGCTCTGTTCCATTTGTATAACGTGTAAATTTAGGAAACAAATATGTTAGGTTAGTTAGTAGCAGCTAACAGCTTATTGTCAGGAGATACTGGTACCTTGAATACTCTTAGTTTAGATGTGATTCTGGTCGGTTTATGCTGATTTTTGTTGATTTCATTATAGTTATAGGAATTTTTTCAATTAGAAACAGTAAGCCTCTATGAAATCCATGCTTGGGGTCAAGTATTATGACACATGTAGAGGGTTTGGCTGCTTTCAGAGGTTAGCATGTATTGTGGTAGATCAATTTGTTCTTATTCATGTTGGCTGTTGTTTAGAGTCACGATGCTTTGGAGTTCCTTTGTAGAGAGGTTCCATGTTAAAGTTTTTTTTAACTACAATTAAGAGCCAATTCACATAGTTATTATAATAATATGAGTAACAATAATAAGTTTATAAAGTTTGTAAGCTAATGTACTTTGCAGTTTAACAAGTTGTTTTATTACAGAATGAGATTGTTTGAGAAATATAATAGTCTATAATTCAAATTACGCTAGTCCTTGTCTCTAAACAATACATTTCCTGAGGCAGAATAGTACAGTGGTGTATTTTGGCGAGTAGCTACTTCTGGGAATTAATTATACATGTTTCTTGCTAAAGCAACGGTTTCCTAGATACATAATTAAAGTTGTAATACTGAACTCTAATTGTAATTTTATATAATGAATATTGGATAGCATTTTGAAATGAAATGTAATATGAACATTCCGACACACAGTGTGTGGGGTATATATTGAAGCTACTTTGATGGTGGCCTACAATCTGAAAGACACATTTAACAATGTCCAAATACTCAGTCCTGCGGCTGCTGACTCTTATCTTCTTTATTGATATCACATCAACCCAAGCTCCCAATTGTTGCTTGAGGCAAGTACCCAATCAAGCTCTAGCAGATGGACTGGAGCTCCAGAGAACATTGGTTAACTGTAAGCGTGAGGTAAGAAAGTTTACGATTCAGTCATTCTTGGCTGAAATAATTATAATAATAGAAAATTTTTCTCTTTCTAGCAGCCAATGTTGTTATTTATAACTTAACCCGACGTTCAACTTCTTGCCAAAGTCTTCTTGACCCCTGAAGAGGACTTCGGCAAGAAGTCGAAACATCGGGTTAAGTTATAATTAACAATATTGGCTGTTAGAAAGAGAAAAATATGTATATATATATACATTTTATCTTTAAAATTTCACACTTTGCAGGGGTACATCTTTTTGCCAGGCGCGCTCACTAACACCGGAACTTATGAAACTGCTTCTATGATACTAAATTTGGTTAAACTAAAGGAAAGCCTCAACATACTTGATGATACTCCTACAGTGGCAGCTGTGAAACTTATTGCTAACTGTGCTATTGCTGATGCCTGCGCATATGTAAGTTTTTTTCTTAAACTCATTAGATGTATTCTCTCTCTTTCACAAGCTTTTTAAACAATACAGAATTATTTAGGGGTACTGCTATGCTACAGTCTCACTCTCAACAGACCAACAAAAATTCTCTTTTTTCAAAATTTCTTTTTTATTCGTTGAATTTTTTATTCCTCTAATTTATCACTTCATAATGTCCTAGCTCAGTGGCAGAGCACTTGTGCATTAAGCAAGCGGTCCTTGGTTTGATTCCTGGTGGTGACCAAAAGCCTGTGAAAGAGAAAAAAATCTAATGAGTAAAAGAAGGCTGAGAAAGAAATTATTATTTGTTAAACTATGAAATCTATTATATGTAAGCATTTCTATTCACTAATTTATTATGAATAATTTCAGCTGGTACAAGACTTGGAAATTCAAGTAAACTGCGAAGAACCATTAGAAGTTCAATCTCTGCTCTACAAGCTGGAGTTATTTACAATGATCAATACATTGGATGATATTAGCTTCTCCAAACTTCAAGGAAGTCCAAAGAACAGATATGCATATTGGGATGCATACGTACGCAATAACAATACTCCTTCTCGGGTTGTAGATGATATTCAAAAGATTATGTTGTTTGTGCCCAATGCAGACCAATGCTTGTGCAAATAAACTGAAAAAAGAAACAAAAAAGTATCTTACATTATTATTTGATACTATCACTTTCAAGTGTAATGAACGGAAAGATTTATTTCATTTATGTCAATACTTATCATTTAGTATAATAGTTTGCATTGCTCTGCATATTATTATATCCATATTACCTTATTACTGAAACAAATGAAACTCCAAAGGTGCGAACACTCAGCGCTATTAACACTACCTAGCTATTACAATAATTATAAATCTTCCAAAAGAACAAGAAATCTGTTAGCTATTTTAATGAGGCATCAGAATAGCTCGACCAATGAAAATAGTACATGGAATGGAAACGCTGTCTTCATAAGAGAAGAAGCTAAACTAGTCAGAAACACTCACCGGAGGCGTTGCCCATAAAAGCTGGTACCTACGCGGAGTTGAAAGCTTCCATTTTCTCAACGATTAGCCCGACATTAAAAAAAGTAGCACAATAAAAGGTCTTAAATCTTCATCCTGAGTAAGTTCATACCTAATTAGATCAACTGTTAATTGTCAGTAATCTCCTAAACCAGAGCGTGACAGACAGACAAACAGACCGGACGACTACTATAACCCTCTCACGCATGCGCGCAGTGGGTTAGCTACACCGTGAAACTATGTATGAGGTACATGTTGTTGGTTGTACCTATTTTATACTGCAGACGAAAGAAAAGTTAAATTGGAGAAGCAGACATTTGAGTAAGACCATGATTCCAGAGCAAGTCTTAATTGACACAGTCCTGATGTAGTCCATTGTTCATGCAAGCAAGCGCAAGTGCAGAGCTGTTTATTAGGTAAGTGTAAATAAAAATTTAATTGTGACTAATAATGGAAGATGGAGTGAAATGTAGAAAGTATACTTCCAATGAAACACCTGGAAAGTTTACTGAAAAGTGATTATTTTAACATTGTAAACATAGAGTGAAGAACAGTGATATTTTCAATATTCCTGATATTTTTGGTGTTCTGTATACACTAATTTATAATCTTGGCTGTCTTAACATGAAGGCTTTCATAGTCCAGTGATGTAAGAAGGTTTTTGACTGGTTTAACTTACAATTCTGATTGGTAGCTATGAAGTTTTTGTAACAAAGAAAGCCTCACTCTGCATTTTCATCAGAAGCTCGAATTGTATTGAGTCCTATGCATAGTTAGTAACTAGTCGGGTGAGCAAAAAAATGGTGTCTCATAAGAACAAAGTTGATTTGGCAACTACCTGAAGAAAACCTGGTGGCTGCACTAGCTAGCACTAATATCTCAGACTTGGTGGTTAAGCATACCACCCTCATACTGGACAGCCCCACAAACTACTTTATAAGGCTCAGGAGCACCAACTCTGCAGAGCTCGTCAACATGACCACCTCGTTGAATTGGAGTAGACTCACTAGTACTACTCTCACAACCCAGAGCATCCTCACTATCACTCATAGTTATAGAAAGCCAAGCTGTATATAGCTAGCAAGCTAAAATAAATCCTATTAAAGTTCCCATGAAATGCTTCAGACGTAGCCGAACTAGTTTTTATTAAGGTAAGCGAGCTAGTAGTTTAGTCACAATCATCACGGCAGATAATGTAATAATCAACTTGTAACTGCACTAAAGGAAAAGAGTCGAAAAATAATACCCAAAAACTGAAGTTTCAGAACTAGCTTTTGCATTGCTTGCTTTCTTTGCTCCTGCTACTGTATATAGCTACTCTAATTTAAGTTAAAAAGTTTAAATTTATTTATATATTGAAAGAGTAGTAGTATTAATGGAATTATATGAAATCTAAACAGGGACTAATACTATACTAAATTATACCTACTATACTAGCTAATTTAAGTTAAAATGTTTAAATATTGAAGGAGTAGCTAGTAATAATGAAATTATATGAAATAGCTACATGTACTCTTGATTAACATGAATATTCATGAAACATAAACAACAACAATTTTCTTCTGTTATAAACTATTGTTGTTGTTTTAGTACAGGACTTTTTAGTTAGTTAGTTTACAATAATTTTCTTCAATTTGGTAGCACTTTACTGGATTTTTTTCCAATTTTAGTTGTAGTTTTATAAAATAAAAAGTGTAAGTGTAAACTAACAATCAGTAGAAGTTTCAAACATTCTCACTAGCTATAACTTCCATGTAAACATTTCAGCTACAACTACTGAAAAACAAACACACACATCACAAGAATACACACAGAATCAATGTCTTGCTCTAAGTCACCACTGTGGATTATGGTCCCCCACAAATGTATCACATAAATCTCACTGAGAGCCGATGAGGTATATTAGTGATGGTAAAGCAGCCCTGAGCCAAGGACACAACCACTACACCAAACACACACACACACACACATAAAAACACATACGCACACACACACATACACACACAATTCTTATACATTATACATTATGCCATCCTCTGATTGTACAGCAGCACCTGTTAGCTCCATATACGTCTTATACAAATAATTTAAAGTGTTTTCAGCATATACACACACATTTTAGAAGTATTATTGCTGATAGGTATCTACCTTTCGCTTCTTTTTTTTTACTGGTTGTACCATTGGAAAGTGGAATCGCTAAAAAAAAACAAAGGAAAAGTGAATCTAAAATATAATAGGTTAAAGGGGAATACTTACTAAGTCAAGCTAATAAAAACCATACACAGCTTTACACAGCTTGATTAAATACCATACACAGCTTGGTTAGTAGTCAAAGTTTCCCCTAGCAATCCGAAAATGTATCATACCCTTTCCTTTCAACAGTGTCATAATATGCACTCCCAATAACACGGTTGCTATGTTACAGACATGTGATAATGGCATATCCTTTAAACTATGATATCATCCTCTCCCCTCCCTAATACTTCCCAAATTGTAGAATATCATGTCTTGTGTGTGACAAAACAAATAAGTCAATTTTAGCTGATGCAACAAGTCTCCTTCTCCTCCTGGAATGCCTTCAGCTCTAACTACATTAAACTACGCGAACTGCCACTTCACAATTAAATAACAACAACAACAACAACAACAACATAATAATAATAATAATAATAATAATAATAATAAACTAATAATAATGATAATAATAATAATAATAATAATAATAATAATAATAATAATGATAATAATAATAATAATAATAATAATAATAATAATAATATATCAATAATAATAATATTGAAGTTTCAATTTTCCTAGCTACACTGGTCCCAGGTTTATACATAGCGTTCTTGTACTATCTTTGAGTAGTTTCAGCATACATGTATATATTAGATGGTTCATCTCTCACTCGATTCTTATATTTTCTAGATACCACAGTGTACACAAGCAAGGTAACTATGCCAATGCCCAAGTTCAAACTGTGGTAAGCTGTTCCACAGCTAATTCCGCCTGGGAATGGAACAAACGTGAATGGAAGGACCAGAGCAGCTGCCAGAAGGTGAAACAATCCTTAGATAGCAAATGACAGGCCAATGAGGAGCCCTTTCATGGCTGGGGACTCTGGGAGCAAATGAACTCATAAAGACCAATGAATATGAGCATATTTGAGAAGGACTGTAAGATGCGGGGTAATACAATGATAGCAGTGTTGTAAAAGTGGGTAGGAGGAGGCAGTGTGTTGTTTGAAGCACCAAAGGCAGTGTTGTTGGCTGAGATAGATGAGTAACTTTGATGAAACATGCAGCCCTTGTCTTCATACTGAGCATGTGCAACAATATCAACAGTCAATAGACACACGAGTGAGAGAACAGTCAAGATGACTCCAAGACCCATTCTCTTCAACATCCCAGGAATGTAGTGTTGAAAGATAGGTCGTATCAACAAGAGATGGAGGGGAATGCAGATGCAGGTGACAAAAGGTGTCAAAATACCACTTTGAATGAATATTCTTTCGACTAATTCCGCGCTAGTAACATCTGTATAATTTTCTTGTGTGACTGTCCCATGGAGTGAGAACTGATACAGCAATACTTCTGTAGCAAATGTGAGAAAGAATACAGGCCCTAAGGCAAAAAGGACCTTCAGTATTCCATAAAACACCTTGACATCTTCGACTTGCTCAGTAGTAAAGGGGCCACCATATTTACTCTTGGCCAGGTTAAGTCCTGAGGGTATGTCATCTTCACAAAAAGTGAAGGCACTGCGTCTAATTGGCACCTTGTGCCTCCAGGCAAACCTGGTGACCGTATAGACCAGTTTGTAAGGGTTTAGTCGTCCTGCTTCAATGTGGAACCACTTCTTCTTGCAATGTGCAACGAAGAGAGAGAGGACCAGAAGAATTACAACAACCAATTCGAGAAAGGCAATATCACACTCTCCTATAACATGCAAAACTTGAGAATCCGTTGTGGTGATACTAATGGGAGCCAAAGTTAAGGTCCACACAATTTGTGTGACAAAATGAGCTGTAAACTATCCACACAAACCAGTGAATGAATACACTCTGATCTTCAGCTGGATAGCTATAGAGTTGATCCACTCCCAACTGCACTATATTAGATTCAAAGATGACTTTGCTAAGACTTAAAAACAAGAGAAAAACTGCAACTGAAAGATAGAAAAAAATCATTGTGGGCACCATGGTTACAAATGAAGCTACTAATCTAAGAGCCATGCTTGCGAG
>WLWI01005538.1_pt1 | contig 10516 bp, 7 predicted proteins | sample 6701501 | NCBI WGS metagenome assembly WLWI01 (sample SAMN12718690, study PRJNA515312) | sponge metagenome | isolation source: marine sponge | host: Mycale hentscheli | place: New Zealand: South Island, Marlborough, Capsize Point | collected 2014-11-01
CAGGTGGAAGTGCATTGGAAGAGAGTGAAACTGGGGATGCATCAGAAGTTAGAGAAAATCAATCTTCAGAAATCTTCATAGACTTACCATCAGCAAACTCATCAGCAGCCACAGAATGTTCATCACCAACTTCTGAGGTTTCAACAGCCACAGCCAATCAAGATAGTTCACCTTCGACCTCATCAGCACAAGATAGCATTCTTGAATCCTCTGCTGAACCAGCCAGGAAGTCGTATCCTCAAAGGAATAGAAGACCACCTCAAAGGTTACAACCAGGACACACGAATTAGTCATGCATCTTAATTTATTCATTTTTTGGTAGTTTTTGTAACCAGTTATTTTTCAATTTGTTTTGTGAACTTGTTTCTATTTCCCTCTAAGAGGGGAGGAATGTGGTATCTAACCAAGACTAGTCTTTAATCATTGCATCATACTTATTACATCATCGTGTGGTTTTGCCATGTATTTAATAACTTGCCATTAGTTATTTCTGTAGTCAGTAATTGAGAGTGTATTGTATCCTGGTGTAACTTGCTGTATGAATTGTTGAACTTTAATTGTTTGATTGAATGAACCTAGTTGTCGTTAGTATACGACAGTTTACTTATTCATCTTTTATGTCAGAGGCATCCCAGTGTACAGTGTTTCCAGCACGCAGGTGTTTAATGAGCTTAAGGGTGCTGCTGTGACATAGCAATGCACGTATCAGATCACTCCACAAAAACCACAAAAATGTCCCACTTGAAAGTCGCAAATAATAATTTTACCGTGGTACCTAGTCAGGGCTTTTTCCTTGGTTAGGATACACCGTGTGGTTATTTCATTAGTTTGGATAGTCCCCATGTTGGCTTACTGTTACTCTGTGTGTTTATTGCTGCGGTGTTTGATATGCCTAAGAGATTATATGCAAGGAAATTATAACTGCTGAGCTTAGGAAATTGCTTTATCAGTCAAGTATGATTGCTACTGCCATATGCAGACAATATATTTTTGATATGGTATTACGGAATTAACACACAGGAAGCTACAATGGTACAAAGAATATATATTCATGTGTTTCCAAGCAGCAAATTGACAACTGGTAGATGAAGCTAGGCTCTCTGTTGCAGATGATATGGTTTGACTGAAAATGATTGGAGTGACCAGTAGCTATCTCCTAGTGTTATCTTATGATAATTGAAGGGGGGGGGGAAATCATCTGGAGTACATCATCAGTCATCAGTGACTTTGTATAGCAGAAACTAAATGTAAATGAAAGAGAGAGAGAAGAAAATACAAAATGAAGCAAAAGGCGTTTTTATGGCCCTATGCTGCTCTTTATTTGTTATTATTGTTATTATTATTGCTATTATTCATATTGTTGTTATTATTATTATTATTACTATTATTAATACTATTATTATTATTATTATTATTATTATTATTATTATTATTATTATTAAGCTGTTGCCATTTTCTCCCTCTTCTTTTCTCTTATTAATTTCTTCACACTCTGACAAGTGTAATAAACGGTTTATACTATGAAAAATAACACTTTTAAAATGTGAAATAACTCCATAAAACAAATTTTTTTTATTGTTATTCATGGAAGCATCCTGGCAATAGGTGGCCTTAGTTTTAAAATGATTTTTCTTTAATAATAGCATGGAGTACGCTTGTAGAAGCCATTCAATGATAGTGTTTGAGACAAGTGTCTTGTTGCTTATCCATCTGTCTGGTACAGTGAAAAAACTACACTTTTAAGTTGTCTGTTCTAAAAATGTATTTCTAAAGCTAAGCTCGCTGAGATTTTGGTTTAATATTTATGTGAAATATCAGTTTTAACAAATAAATTCTTTTTATTTTGTTTTATAGCTATTAAATTTCACAAAATTAGTGCAGGAAATGACAAAGATTGACCCTTTAGGCAAGCTGCTTTTAATATTATAAATATAGACTAGACTATTTTTTGAAATTTAATAGCTTACTAATAATAGGGTTAGCTACATCTGCTTTATTAATAGGAAAGAAAGTGATGGAGTGAAGTATGATGCTGTGGTATCAGAGAGGTTAGGGAGGACATCCAGCAAGGAGCAATATGCCTACTTATACAGGTAATACTGGATTAGATGCAAGTAAAAATGTTAGGTAATAATTCAATTCCTATTAGAACTGACCGTGTGAAAATAGTGAAGACGTATCAGTATGAAGACAAAGATGATGTCTTTGAGAGGGAGCCTTATGGAGCTCTAGTGAAGCCGCTCTTCAATACTGGTAATTAATATATAATTTTGCATAGTATTTTTAGTAGCTACACGATAGTCGTTGTTTCCTTAATTACCCCTACTGAATGTAATTACCCCTACTGAATGTAATTACCCCTACTGAATGTAATTACCCCTACTGAATGTAATGATACTCTACTCATTCAATTTGTGGCAATGCTTTACCAACCCAGCTCAGCTAATTAATTATTCATGAATACACACACACCATCATTGACGTCATTACTGACACACAAGTGTATTATTAAATAGATAGTATGGACAAGTGGATTAAATCACTCAGGCCTAGAAACTGATAGTATTATCACTCATAGAGCTAAAATATTATAATAACCATTATAGTATTGTATAGTAAGTGACGTCCTGATTTGACCTAGTGGTTGTGCCATAATGCAAACATGGAAAATGTGCCAGATAGTTTTGTTCTGCCATTAACTTATCTCTATTTTATTTAACTACAAACTAAATCACAAGATGGTAAATTTCACAATTATTTGTTTGTTTGTTTTCACACAGGTTGACAGTCCAAAACTAATAGCTAATCACGAAGTTCATAGTGAACTTTGTTTACTTAAATTCTTGTTGTCATTGTTTGTTACTGTTGTTGTTCTCTAGATATTCCCTCCTTCTTCTTGTTGGGAGTCCATATTCGTCCTGATGACACACTGGCAGAATTAAACTACATGGATGATGTGTATAGAGATGCTGTCAAGTTCTTTGGTATCTCTAATGCCATCATAATGGGAGACATGAATGCAGACTGTTCCTATCTGTCTCAGACTGGGGAGGCTAGCCTGGATATGACAAAGGATGACAGTTTTACATGGTTAATAGGTAATGAGCAAGATACCACAACTAAAGATTCAACTTGTGCTTATGACAGGTAACTACTATTTCCAACTTTATTATGTCACTGAATGTCCAACAAGTGTCCCATAGAAATGCATTTATGTAAGCAAGAAATTGGCTCAGGGCAGTATTTCCCCTATCACCTGTGTTGTTGACTATTACGTTACATTAAGGTATTAATTCCCTGGTTAAATTACATCATAACGTAATAACACATCATTGTAAGATAAATTTTAATTACTATACTAGTGACCAATCATATTAGCTATCATAGCAATTGATCTATCATTCACAGTGATCTTGCTGAAGCTGTGATTAAGCTAGTTTAATACCATGAGTGTATTTAATCGAGTAAGAACTAGTATTATCGGCCATTTATGACATTACTAGAATTGCAAGTTTTATTTTAATTAAATGGGTAACATTCTTTCAATACATGTACTTTAGGATGATCCTCGCTGGTGACTTGGCCACATATATACCTGTGAACAAAGTTGACATCTTTAAATACAACCAAGCATATGATCTCACATACGAAGACTCCATTGCAGTCAGTGACCATTACCCTATTGGAGCGATAGTACAAGGTCAGTAAGTCAGTGCTAAATCGAGGATAACCCTATCATTGACACTTTATAATTGGTTATTTTATATGCATAAGACTGTAATGTCCAAGATTTTCATTCATTGCAACTTTGAGTCATTTCTATAGTAACTATTTAGCTAGTAGCTTAGTAGCATCAATAAAATCACACAACTTTTCAGCTCCATCAGTTGTGGGGTGAATATGGCACTTGATAATTAATTATCGTTGCTAAGTGACTTGTGTGTAATCAATAGACCATGCAGTCACAGCCGATGACTACATCATACAATACGAAGACAAGTTTATGAGTGACTGCCAGAAGGTTAAAGGTCATCTGGGAGTGGCAGCCTTCAATATTCAAGTATTCGGTACAAAAAAATTTGGCATGAAAAATGTGACGAGCGTCTTGAGCCAGGTATGCATGTAATGTACTGATTAGCAGGGGCTCTTCTAGAAATGTAGTGGCTATGTCCATCTATTTGTGTAGATCGTGCGACGGTATGACGTCATCCTTATCCAAGAGTTGAGAGATTCTACTGAAACCGTTATATTTGAGTTTCTAAATCAAGTTAATAAGTAAGTACTTATTATTGTACAGGCAACTATATCACGTAGGACTTCTTGTTCGTTACAGAATGATTTTAATGTCAAAAAATATTATGACTATGTGTCATTTATTTACAACTGATAGTGGAACAGTGATAGTAGAACTAGTCACACGGTAAACTGAACTTTTGCAATAAAACTGTTGGAAGTAGTAGACAGTACAAAGAAAGATATTGGTGCATATGAAAGTTGTAAAGGAATTTAAAAAAAGGAAAGAATAGTTGAGTATAGCGAAGTCAATTGTACTAAATAAGAAAATATTGTTGTGCAAAGTTGTGTCTAGATGTTTCTGCAGTGAGTCAACTAGTATTTCACCTACACAAAGTGTTGTATTGTATACCCTAAGAATCAATTTATAGATGAAACTTTGTAGAAGTGGATATCAGTCAATGACGCTAACTAGCCTGCTTCCTTTGTATAACAGAAGGTTTGTAAAGTTTACTTACACCCACAATAAAAAAACATTACTGAAATATAATAGACATTTCATTTGAGGTTTCAACAGGCAATTCTGGAATACACGGTTAGGTCTAAGTTCCAAGGTGTATATGTTTATTTCTCTAGGTTCATAGTCCCATAATGTACCATGCAGATGCATTCACATTTTCACTGCAATACATTGCCAAAATATTATACCCACATGTTAGCTGCATCAAATAATTATAATGTTGTAATAATTGTTGTTGTTTTTATTCAGGGATGCTAGCAATGAAGGTGTGACTTATGAAGTAGTGGTATCAGAAAGATTAGGCCGCACCACGAGCAAGGAGCAATATGCATTCATGTACAGGTGAGAGATCAATATAGTAATGATGTGCTAACATACATGCCTGCTACATAAGTCTAATGATGTCCAATGTCACTTGTAGGACTGATAAAGTTCAGATTCTGGGATCTCATCAATACGATGACTCCGCTAGGGATGCGTTTGAAAGAGAACCTTTCTCAGTACTCGTGAGGAGTATAGAATTGGGTAAGGACTAATGCTACTTAAATAAGTGATACCGATATTTTCAGCAATGGTTAACCAACTGATAGTGATGATGATGTGATACAATCATTCTTGGTTAAATAAAAAACATGCATATGTGTATATCAACCTGTATATGTGACCGTCTACAGGAAAACCGGGCACAACGCGGCGTGCGTAAATATCGAGAAAAGATCAATCGATTTCTTAAAAATGTATTGTTTCAAGCCGACGGAAGGGAACGGTTAGGTCTATTATAGTGGGAACGACTTAAGCTACGACGATAAAACTTGGAGAGCTCAATATCTGGACGCCGACAACTCTGTAAGTGCAAAAAAAAAATTTTTTCGAAGGGTGCCGCGTTGTGCCCGGTTTTCCTGTAGACGGTCACATTATATAACACTTGAAAACTTGCCCTAATATCTATGCAAGTTTCAGGCATACATTTTACTGTTGATAGGGACAAAATTAATTATACATTATGATAGGAGGTTGTGGTTTTAATTATAGCTGATTACCTGTATGACTAAATTTATTTATAAAATTGTTGCAAGCATCCTCTGCTACAATGATATATTCTTCCTTCACCTTACTGATATTGAATTATTGTTATTTTAGAGGATTTATTTCTCAATTAATTATAAATATGGTCTGAATAAAGTACCAAAGGTGTGAAGCCTCAGTGTCATTATACACTAGCTAACTATTACAAAATCATCTCACACCAAAAGAATAATTATTGGCCATTCTATTTATCAATATAGCTTGAGCAATTAAAACGATACATGTAAATGTTACCTTCATAAGAGAAGAAGCTAAATAGACCAAAGACACTCACTGGTACTACATATTTTCTACCCAAAACTCCACTTTCAGCACTCCATTAACATCCCAGCTTAAAGCAAAACTACTTCTGACAGCAAGAAATTATTTGCTCATATGATTACATGACAATACAGGGGCATTACCCACAAAAACTAGTACCTACACTGAGCTGACAGCTTTGTGTTTTCTAAAAAAATCAGCCCAAAATTTGAAAAAGTAGCACAATAAAAAGTCTTAAATCTTTGTTCTGAGTAACTTCAATACCTAAATCAATGGTATTGTCAGTAATCTCCAAAATCAGAGCGTAACAGACAGACTGATAGGACGACCTCTACAACTCTCGCACATGCATGCTGAGAGCTAATAAGCAGATTCCATATTATAAGTACATAGAATACAAAAGTTTTAAGCAACAATTGTAATTTCCATCTTTTCTATCAGATATTCCAGAACTCATTCTCATTGGTCTCCATTCCAAACCATCAGATGTGGTGGGGGAACTCAACTACATGGTGGATGTCTATGACGATGCATCAAGGCACTTTGGGGAATCTAGTGCCATCATCATGGGAGACATGAATGCAGACTGCTCCTATCTGTCCCATTCCCGATACAACGATCTCAAACTGGTCACTGACCAACGTTTCTCTTGGCTCATTGACACCAGTTTTGACACCACCACGAAATCAACGAACTGTGCCTATGACAGGTTAGTCAGTCGGTCAGTAGATTGCAAATGAGTACAGCTGATTTTATTAAGGAACTTGAGCTTGTTGACTTCACAGGAAAGGTGATCAAGTGTCCTCCTGAATAAATTGTTGGACTCATTATGCTATAAAAGGCTGATGTATGTAGCAATCTGCTACCATTCAAGAAGTTTATTTACCTGATCATGCTATTGTTATGAAAATCTCTAGTAGTATAGGCTAGTCCAAATATAGAAACCTCTCAAAAAATCACATTTTGCCCCTTGTTATGAAATTAATTTATCTTCAGAAGTCTCACTCTCAAGTTATTTTGAGGGTCTATTTTGGGGGGGTGCTGTTTTGTTATGTGTCTTTGAAATATTTTTCTCAAGGTTCATAGTAGCAGGTCCAATAGCTGGATACATTCTTCCTAAAGCTGTGAGTGCATTTCAGTATGACCTGGCTTACTCCATGTCTCATGAAGCTGCTGAAGACGTCAGTGACCATTATCCAATAGAGATGGTCATTCAAGGTGTGTGTGTGTGTGTGTATGTGTGCAGTATGTCACTTGATCCGTTGAAGTACGTACTATATTGCACATGTGCAATTTGTTAGCATTAAAATTTAGTTTGCAAGAATACACTAATGTTTTGCTCACGCATGAACATAACCCATTGCACTCAATCCTCCCATATTCTTCTGCCTCCATTATGAGCACATGATTTATCAACTGGAAACCCTTAAACACTTTAAAAATCAATAATGTTCCTCTCAGAACAACACACAAACTTATTCAAGAACAGAAATTGTAGTTACCAGTCACAAGTGGATTTCCTATTATCCTGCACTTCTATGTAGTGTATAGTTGGTAAAAATCTGTGATTACCAAAACTGTAAAGGAAATAGGAGAAAGGAGCCTCTCGGCACATAGTTGAAGAAGATAAGTTAGATCTAGTGAAGTCTATTGCGATTTTTAAGCTTATGCGAAGCTTGTGCCAGGTTAATTCTGCAAGTGAGTCCCCAACATTTGACTACAAAAAATGACTTGTATTTACCACCCTGAGATTCTATTGATGGATAAAACTTGCTATGGAGCAAGCTAGCCTGCTTTTCTCTTGTTATGTTTGTATTGACAGTTACAGGCTTCATTACTGTAAACTTTACTCTGCCCTCACAATGCAGTAACATTGCTGAAATCTATTAGACAATTTTATTATCAGTTAAATATGAGCAGGTCTTGCTTGCAAGGGTACCCAGACAAGATCGACCTGTATACTAAGACTACTTCCTACCCCTAATTATTATATTATATATAAGTATTCCTTTTTAGAAAAGTGCTTGTCAGACGTTTGCACCAATTTTGCCGGTAAAAAGCAAGAGCTGTGAATAGTTGCCATGGTGAATATCTCACATGATGTTGGAACCTAGAAAATTAATAGAATTAGTACTCATTTTATTAGCATCCAAAGAGTGTGTTTTATGGTGTTCTTTTATTAGAATTATTTACTGCACTGATAGTAAATTGTATATCTGGTATGCAATTATTGTGCAAGCACTGAATTATAAGATAATAGACTTCCATTATTTAATTCATAAAATGAATGTCCCTGCTATTTATAGTACTTCATTTACTTAGATGGCACTTAAGCAAGTCATTAGTTAGATTCTTCTGTCAAAACTAAATTTTGTTTTTGGTTGCAAATATGAAATAGGCAAAAGACTTTAATCATACGACTAAATTAGTTTGCTAGACAATAGCAAAGTGCGAGTTTTGTGCTTTGTGAACTCACTCAATCAATCTAGCTAGCTACCCATGGCTTCGCCTCAGTGATAACAAAGAAGTCATGAGATAAGTGAGCCAATACAACTAAATTAGCTTGCTGGACATTAATTCATTATTCAATTCCTATCAGCATAATTTATACTACAACATAATTGATTTACTACATACAAAATTAATGAAGAGAATTGTTGTTGTAACTGTGAGATGTCCTGCTGTACTAATCAGACTACGAAGTGAACCTGCAACATATCAACGAGGTGATAAAGGTTGATAATACTTCCTACACGTCTTCGCCCTAAATTATCATTTTCCCTGATATATAACCTATCAGCTCAGTTTTATCGCAAGATGGTACCTCACAGGTTCAGTTATTTTATTTTCTCTCTTTCATTCTCTAGGTTTCAAAATCAATAATTAATTGAAATAATTGAGGGCCTCCATATAAGTGATCTGATAGAGTGGAGAACTATAATCATTAGCTAGATTCTATATTGTATGACTATGATAAGTAGCTACATTCCATATACATACTATTTTGAGGATAAGGAGATGGTTTTGGAGACGCTGCATCAGGTGGCAACAATCCTGTAATTATGATTTAATTGAATCAGGTGGTAACAATTATACAATAATGACTCATAAAATGTGACAAGGCTCTGGGAAAAGTACAACTGGGGCCCAAAAAAAATTTTTATTGTTTATTTCAGTAATACAAAGTATCTAGTGACTGATACCTTACTTTCTATTTAAGGCCATCCACTCTCTGAAATACAACACTTTGAAAGGCTGAATTAGCTATAAAAACCATTAATCCATAAAACAAGTTTCAAATCATTTACTTTAGTTTGAATTCAATTGCCAAGTTACATATAAGAGGCTGGTTTGACCACTTGCAAACCGAATTCAGCTTTTAAACTTTGTCCAGAGGTGAGATGAAGGTTTAAACAAAGAAGAAGAAGAAGAAAATTCCAATATTTTGACCTAAACCTAACATTTTTGGCTGTTATACAAAATTTGGCATTGAGCCAAGTTGTATTTTTCCCCAGGACATGTCACAAATGTTTAGCAATAATTTTGCTTTGTAAGTTTAAGATTTGTAGCATTCTCTGCTCATTAGACAACATAGCATGGCTTATTGTTATAAATAATTGATGTTATAGCTACAATCTTACCAATCCATTGATAATAAGATTTACTTTGTTCATCGAAATGGGAAACACTGGAATCTGCAATAACAGAAAGCTACATAAGACAGCCAAAGAAGAGAATCTCACACATTTAAAGAACCAAGTGTGCTGCCTCCCAACAACTCTAGCGATAATGCTGTGATCATGGACCTAACAATTAACAAGGTAGGCCAAAAAGATAGCTTCACACTGACTCTCTCCCATGCACCCTCCACCTAACTTCTGCTCTTACTGATGCTAAAAAGGTAATAATAAAATTAATCTATGCACTTGCAATTTCATTAGTCTAGCAGTAAAGCACACGTACAAAACTAGTAGGGGCAACAAAATTACTTGAAGTGACCATATAACCAATAATAATTAGCATTCATAAGCTCTTACTTGTCTTGCCTGCACATACATACATAAAATAGCTATAAATCAATAGTATGAAAGATGGATGCTTTCATCATGAGCACAAAGTAGTCCATGAAAGTGTATTTATGTCAGGATTCATTAGAGCGTTCTTTTATAAATCTTACATGGATTCTGTTGAAACAAATCAGTATCATCTATTTCCTCTGGCAATTCTTCTTCTAAGCCTACACACACAAGTGAATAAAAGCTATTTCAAGTGACAAAAATTATACTACTACTAGTGGTGTGCTTGAGCACAAATGGCGAGCGAGCCTGATAGCTAGGTAACATAAAATGTTACTATTTTTAGCTTTCTTCATGCAAACACTATAATAGCAGTTATGACATTTGATTACAGCAAACA
>WLWI01005542.1_pt1 | contig 10512 bp, 5 predicted proteins | sample 6701501 | NCBI WGS metagenome assembly WLWI01 (sample SAMN12718690, study PRJNA515312) | sponge metagenome | isolation source: marine sponge | host: Mycale hentscheli | place: New Zealand: South Island, Marlborough, Capsize Point | collected 2014-11-01
CTGTTGTGTATAGCATAGCCACACATTTATTATAATTATATTATATACAGAATGGGGGAACACTGGATGTTCTCCCCCCCCCCCCCCCACTCTTCCTAAGCTGAGTGCATTCCACAAAATAGAGTTTCCATCCCCTAAACAAAGTTGTCCCCCCCAAAAGAAAAACTTCTCAGCATTTAGCTACATACAAAAGCGTTCTCAATATTATTACATAAGGTGAAATTTGATGTACTCGAAATGCTTTTGTATGTAGCTAAATGCTGAGAATTTTTTCTTCCAGGTTTTGCTGTCCAATAACACCCAAATAATAATATGGGCAATGGGTGAAAAAGTCTGGATATTGTTCACAAGTTTCACTGTTAGAAAACACTAAATAGATAAACTGCTTTCTTGGTCAATCCGTTTTTTTAATCGCCACTGATGCTATGGTCAAAATTTTTGTATCAAACCCAGATATACATATTATATACATCAAGAACATATTATAGAACTAAGAGCAGCTGCCAACCCCCATTAAAAAGGTTTCTATTTGTTATAGCAAGGGCTAGTTTGAATTTAGAATGGTAAATACTTTTCATAAAGGAAAACTATGTTTAAGTGTGGGACTCATAATGTAACTACATTGAAAAATTTTTAATAATAATACTCTATTTTGCACTTTTTATCAAACATTCTATTAGTTAAGTGTACATTAAAAATTGTTGTAATAAAAATAATTCATATTAAAAAATTCTGAATTACAGAAGAATATCAGTTATCTCAACACATTGAGACTGTAAAAATTGTATTATAAAAACACCTATGAAGAGGCATGGTTGAGCATTTCCTTGTGTGTGCACATTCAATTGCTAATGTCGTCAATTTTCTATTACTACATTTTCGGTGTTCGGTTAACTGAAATTTTCGAATAATTGAAGTTAGAAAACTGACATTTCTATAGTATTTGTTGCAGCCATATTTTTAATTCATCAATTGTTATTGATGTAAACAACATCAATATCAGTTTGTCATTTTACTAAACCAATAAACACACCTTATTGAGTATATACTGTCTCACACTGTACTCGAGAATTTTGTAATTGCCAAAAAATATCGGTAATTATTTTCAATGGATGACATGAAACAGACAGAGAATAAGTCTTCTATAAAGTATGACATTTAAGGATTTTAATAAGTTTAAAATCATTGTTAAGTTACGAAGACTTCATCTTCAATTGTTAATAGTCTCATACATACCTGAGAAAGAAGTGAATTTAGTTGCTTAAAGCAGTGAAGCATTAAAATCTGAGTCAATGGCTTACCATCAATGGCTGTGTCATTAGCAGTCAAACGATTATCAGTAACAACTTCCATCTAAATTTACAAATTTAGCATGAATCAACACACAATTTGTTTGCACTTAAATAGCACTGCATAATATAACATTGTTTAACCTGTATCATCAATAGGACAATATACATTCATTAACCTTTTTTATGATGTACCTTTTGCATGTTGACCTGAACTGTGGCATATGCAGAATTCTATGCATATAAAATTTTAAATATTATAATATCAGTAATCCATAACAATACAATCTGATAGTAATTTGGTCTAAATAAATAAAATCATTTAATCAGGGTTCAATTTAGGGTGCCTCGACTGGTGTCGTACGAGCCCCCACTCCACTTTGTTCGTTCATTGTACTCTAATCATCGTGATCTTCTTCTGAAGGCACCTCTACTTGATATGCTGTGTCAGAATTACTACTACTTGTGTCCTTATACAATATGGCAGACTAAGTTCGTAGTATGCCAAAGCAGAACAAGTCCAGCATTTATTTATTCTGGACAGAATTTAGTGGTTGTTGCTTATTAATTTTTTCTTCATGGTTGAATTTAAAAATTATATAAACAATACTTTCACCACTAGCTAAAATGTCTTTGTACTTTCTTTTTATCTAATAAATTAGTTTTATTTTTCTTCATGATAAAAGGGTTGGCAAATTGTGCTGGCATGATTTTGAGCGTAATAAGTGATTTCAAAAATGTGACCGTCTACGGGAAAACCGGGCACAACGCTGCGTGCGTAAATATCGAGAAAAGATCGATCTATTTTGTAAAAATGTATTGTTTCTAGCCGACGGAAGGGAACGGTTAGGTCTATTATAGCGGGAACGACTTAAGCTACGATGATAAAACTTGGAGAGCTCAATATCTGGACGCCGACAACTCTGTAAGTGCAAAAAAAAAAATTCGAAGGGTGCCGCGTTGTGCCTGGCTTTCCTGTAGACGGTCACAAATATTATCATATGCTAGCATGATTAATGCAATTATGAGCATAATGAGGTAGCTAGTTTTTGGAAAAAAATTATAGTTAGTTTTTATTGTACTAATAATAGCAATTTGAGAGACCAGCTTTGGGAGTTTTTAAATGAATCTTTGAGTTTACTAGCTACCTTCTATATTGTTAGCTAGTTATATTTGAAGATTCCAATATCAATTTATTTAAGAAATAAAATACTTTCAGATCCAGCACTGTTGCCATCAGAATGCAGATCAACAACTCCCATTATAAACAGTAACCATATCAAGATTCAGATTAGTCATGTGTATCAGGATTCTTATCGGTTGTGAATGTGGTTGAGGTGACCTTTGAACTATCTATCCACAAGCATGTTTCAAGTAGATTAATTACTAAAATGATTACCATTGCTAGCATTGCATACAAAAATGTGCGTAATTCGCAAACCCCTACTATTAGCTCCTTTTCTTTATTCTAAATATAAAAAAATTGTAAATTGGTATTACTCTGAGTCATAATTTTTCCTTCTTGATTGTAGCAGTTAATTCTTTATGGACAGTCACATTATAATGCTAATTATCGTGTGAATGAATATTATAATATAGTCTTATAGGAAATACAATACATTTAAATATTTTTCCAGAAGTAGCTATAGATATTTCACCAATTAAAAAGAGCCCCCCCCTTAAAAAATCATAGATCTGGCCCTGCTTAAGTATAGTTTGTACATAAAATAAAAATTAATTGTAATAAAAATTAATCAGGAATTCACCTGATATACATTTATATTAATAATAATGAAATAAATCAACCACATGTTAAATGCCTCAAAAATAATTAATTTCACAGAATATGATATCATTACCTTGCTCGTTAAAATCTGTGAGTGCTTTAGTTGGGAAGATTTTTAATGAAGACTTAGCAATAATACAATTAAAAATTATTTTACCTCTCTTACTGTATTTGTATGGCCACTGTGCTCATTAAAACTAAAAGAAAAATGAAGTTTAATAACTCATCAATAATAATCATTATTAGTATGGTGAATATTATAAATCTTACCTAGATGATTGATTTTTTATTTTACCTGAATTAAAAAGGATGATAATTATTATATTATAATATTATATAAATTATATTAACTTTTACATACTTTTTCTCTTCATTGTGATGGTAAATACTACTATTATTATGACATGAATAATGATGGTCAGAAGACATGTCACAGCTACACTCAGTATTAATGGAAATAAGTGGCTTGAATTTGCATTTAGTACTTCATATTTGCATTCTTCACACATACTCATAGAATTCAGAACATCAGACTGAGTTGTATCAGAAGCATCTGAAAAAGTAATAACTAAATACACACAATTATATTTCATCCAGAAACTTGCTATAATGGCAAAAAATGATTTTTCATGTATATTTAGTTTAAATTGAATGCAATACTCAATGTATTACTGTCACATTATAAATTAAAATAATATGAATCCCCTGTTTAGCCTAAATTTATTGATTGTTGACTTCAACACAAAAATATGAATCAATTTATAAAGCATAGAATGTATAAATTTAGCCACAATATTGTGTTTACTTACTTCTGACTTACCATTCCAGAAGCCAATTTCCCAAGATCCGTTTGCACATTGTATGATTGTATTATCATGAGATAAATGTGCAGTCATTCTTTTACTTATGGTAATGTTATACAGTAGTATGGTAGGATAGTTTACCAGACCACATTCTAGATAAATACACATATGTTGTTAATAAATAATAAATAGATAAATTAAGTAATTACATTAAACAATATTAAACATAAGCAGCCCAATGATGAAAAAGGAGAGAGATTGTACTGTTGAGCATACAAGACAGGGTGTTACTGAGTGTATATTTGATTTTAACTTCAATAATAATACCTAATACAAAAGTAGAATATATCCTGTTTGGGCAGTCATTGAGTGCTATAGTGATGTTGTGTACTGTACTGTTATCAGTGTTGTGGATGATGAGATCTTCATGTGTGTAGGATTCAGGAGGATAAACTGTTATCATGTATCTTGAAGTATTGTAGTAGGATGGTGTCCATGTAACTCGGTAGTTTGAATGATCCACTGTAGTTGGTGTTAATGTAATGTTCATTGGTACTACAGTATTTTCTATATTGTAAAAAGACATTTATATTTATAGAGCTTTTTCTATTGAACCACTAACTTACTATTTTGTGGGTAGTAATTGAGTATGTCATAGTTACACCTCACAATTGCAGAAAGTCTAGCTTCAATAGTCAGGACAGTCAGAGAAAATGATGAATTACCATAAAGTATCTGAGCAATAACTTCAGTAGAATCTATCGTGGTCCTTACCATTCTCTGTCCTGTAGCTAGTGCAGAAGAATGAAGAGTTAGACCACTTGCCCTCTCCCCAGTACTAATACTAGTAACTGTCCAAGCGACTAATGAATCATGTTGAAAGCATATAAACTCAGCTACATCATAGAAGCACAAGGTTCTGGTAGTGTTCACTTGATAGAGATCAGCTACACATGCTCCACAACTATAAGTGACTATTATCAGAGATAAATACAATTCCTGGAATCTGTAAAACATTATTTTAAGAAAATGCTCAAAATAGGCCAATGATGTAATGACTACAGTTCCTTGATATTAAAGTGTATATAAAAAATATCACTCCAAGACAACAACTTCTTATGACATCACTTAGTTATTTTTATATATAAATTAGATCCTGTTGCTATATTGTTACTAGGTGTACCAACTTAGTAAGAGTGCACTATTTTTTGCCTTTAGGTATATGAACTGTGCATACTAACCACCCTTGGGGTATTGCTATTTTTGAGTTTTAGTTTAATAGAATAGGCCGGATAAAGCAGGGAGCAGGTTATGTGAGGCCGGATATGCCAGGGTCTACTACTCTCTCATATCCACCTATATGGGACCAGCCCTACCATAAAACTCTCGGGCTGCTCTCATACCTGCTCTCATACTGCAGGAATTTACCATAGCTAGCTGCTTTACTGCATACTGCAGAGCACCCCGGTAGAGTTAGATCTGGAGATAACAGCTGGCAGCTACAATGCTAAAGTAAACTTGCTAAAGTAAACTTGAGGGTGTGCTTCAATTGAATTTTAATTGAATTTTAATTTTGGGCCTGAAACATGGAAGAATTCGCTTGACACCGAAAATGCTGATAAACAAAGCTGCTAGTGGTAACTGGGCCGGCCTGGGTAAACGGGATCTAAAATAGTTAGAGCATGCGCTTAGGTACTGGTGGATTTAGTGCACAAAGCCCTCGCGGCCCTTGGGCTTCAGTGCACTAAATGCACCAGTACCCAAGCGCTTATGCTCTAACTATTACGTAGTGACTATGTTTGCAAATTATTGCATGTTTTAAACTAAATAATGCTGAGGTTTGCACTTTTAGTGCTCTAGTTATCATATAAATCAGATACTTACCCAAAAAGGCCTTCTTGCAAACAGCATGTATAGCAAAATATTCTACTATGTTAGTTTTTTATTATGCTAAATTTCTTCTTTCTGCCCACTATATGAGCCACTTTTTTTAGTCACACTTTATATGTGCTGAACAGGTCGTAATACCAGTTGCCACATAGGAAATGCATTAAAGTAAACAGGATGTGACTTAGGCAATATTTTTCCCATAACACCTGTGTTCAGAGTTATCACATTGTGGTATTATATCCCCCAGACTATGCAAGTGTTTATTGCACAAGAAACTCATTAGTATGGTATTCACCCGTGAGCAGTACATAATAAACTTAATATTCATTAGATACCACAAAAAATTACTCGTCTAATTGGCTGTATTTACACTTGTGCTTGGGCACTTATGTAAATACTAAGCCAAAAGACTCGCGATATTCTTATGTATCAGATGAATAATATGATAGACTGAAAACTGTATACGATGTTTGAATAAATGATACAAATATACCAAAACATGAAATTGAGTCCACAAGACAAGACCACTTGCACACTAACTTATGCTCTTCATTCTTTAATGACCATAATCAATCATTAACATATTTCACAAGTTTTGACTTAAAAAATTGCATTTGGGCACTTACCTGTCATAAGCGCTAAATCAGTCTTGAATCATTATATCCTCTATTTAGGACATGTCAAACTAAGCTGTTAATATTAATTTAAAAAAACATAATTATCTATTAATAGTTAAAGTTTACATTAGGGAAGCTTATAACTTCAACATGATGCTGTGGCCCATATTACCTTATTAAATATCTGCTATAATAGGTGATAAAGATGGACTTCCTGTGAGAAATATAGCTCAGGACGTCAAGCTTAAACCAGGTGGCAGAAATGATGTACCATGGTGCTTTGTAAATAAAGGTAGCAGACAAAAGTATGAAGAAATTTATGGAAAATGGTTAGTGTTTCGAGATATTGATAAACTGAGTGAAACTTGGACAGACATAGTGATGGCATTGAAAGAGGGAAAATTAGGAGATTGTTGGCGAGCGAAATCCTCTACTTTATGGTACCATCCAAGTAAGGAAGGACCTGGTCCAAGTACTACAGGTGTCATTAGTGTCAATACATGCAAAGAAGATATGGAAGCTATTGGATACAAATTGATTAAGATAGTAAAGCAAGACATCAAGTACAAGACTAATGAAGCTACTCGAAACTACGAGTATGCTCACGTTGGCGCAAGGTCTACTATTAAGATGCTGTATTACAATCATGGAAGCCCATCGTTCGAAGGAGAACAATGTTTTGGAACTACTCAGAACAAGGAAGACATTTGGCATGTCAATGAAGTGGTAAACTCAGACATTAAAGAAGTCAGTGCTGATTACGGCCGGTGGATATTAACACTTGAATACACAGAACTGACTCATTTATGGCATGTTCTGAAAAGAAAAATACTAAATGGCGAAATTAAAGCGTGGAAAATGGTTTGTCCTCCTAAGCAAAGAAAATCATGTCCTTATGAAAAGCCAGTCTTTCATGTGTATACCAGTCAAGAGAATGAAAGAAATGTCGGATCTGATCTCATCTTGGAAGTGCGTCGCAACATTACATTTGAAAAGAAAGAAGGTTATCCACAATACAGAACTTTGTTTTGGAATGATGGAGAATATCACTACGAGAAAATCAACAGAAAAGGAATCACCAAGAATTGGAGAACTGGAGAAGACATGTGAAAAAAGAACAACAAACAAACAAAGCAATTAGTAAATTTTCATTGAAATAGATAGCTATTTTTTTTATACATAATCGTCATAATAAATGTGTAACAGTTAAAAATTTCAGATGAATAGATAACTTGGCTATGAGGATATTCTGAAGATGAAATAGAAAATATTGTCTAATTAAAACTATCATTTGTTGTCCCACAATAAAATGATAGCTACTTTGGTTAGTTTCATTACTCATAAAATTTCAAATATTCAAGCCCCAAGTTCTATATTTCCTAATTCATGACACACACATCATTACTAGAGATATTGTCGATAATTTTGTAAAGGCAAAACTGAAAGACTAGATCACATGCACAAATTTAACAACATGATATCAATGAATGATTGGCTAGGATAGTGGGCTTCCCCTATCATTTGTCAAAGACTGATGTTTATTATTTGAGCTCCATACAGTATTTTTCCAATGTTTTGTTGGCCAATCACTCATTATTACCTAATGTTTTTATAAACATTTGTCCTGCATTACTGTTTCATTATTGTTTGGTATAAAGTAAGACCCAAATCAAACTTTAAGCTTCAGCCCAAGCTAATTGACATAACAAGGTTTAGCTGTAGTTCTATAACGGAACAAGTTGAAGTTTAAGCAACCGCAAGCTAACTGATTGAAAAAAAGTTTGGAAAGATTATAGCTGATGTCAATATTTACATACAGTCAGAAAAATCTATTCCCAGTTACTTTTTTCCCTACTGTACAAACGTTTTTGATTACTGGACAGATATCAAAACAACCTCCTGATAGTTTATTAATCCTCAGCGTGAAGGTTGTAGTGGTCGCTTTCGTTCACTCTGTCAACAGCAGACAGCATACTTTTACAATAGATGACTTCATAGTAGAAAGTACTGCGCACTGCAAATTCTAAACAGCTGGGAGGAGTGGGTGGTGGGGTATTTTCAATTTATGCTTGGGTAGTAAGCATCTATTGATTAGCTCATTGCTAACTTGTTTTGCAATACCGTTCAGCCACGCCCAATATTGTGGTGATTGTTACTGAACAATATCTCCGCATTGCTTTTAAGTGAACAATCTGGAGGGTGTGACATAATATATTCTGGCGTATTCATGGCCTCAAATGTTACTTCTAGCACTTCTAACCTTCCAGGCAGCCTTATCAGCATGATGCTGAGGAGAAGCATTGGGAGGAGGATGTGGTTGTGATCACCAATAAAGAAGAGGGCAAGCTGTGTGTTTTCATTTATTTGTAGTTACGGTTTTATTTTTAGTATCACATAGTATAAAAATACTTTACTACTCACCAGATTTAATGGTTTGATAATATATAGCAATAGCAATTGAAATATTGAGCAAACACTTACATATTGTTTAATTTAGTATCACTTTCTAGATTAGCAACACTAACGTATTTCATTCCACAAAAACATAAAATTTATTGACAGAATATTTTGTTCTTAACAACATAATAATCGAAGACAGCTTTTTAAATCCCGGTGGTCGAGATGATGTGGCTAGCTGCATAATATACAAACACAGTTTGTAGGCTAAAGAGATCTATGGGAAATGGCTGGTCTTCAGAGACTACGATAAACTCAATGACACATGGAAGGCTGTAGTAATGGCAATGAGAGAAGACAAGTTGGGTAAATGTCGCAAGGCATAATGTTCCACACTGTTCTACAATCCAGTCTGTGCTGGACCTGGTCCCAGTACTTCAGGAGTTATTTTCATCAAAAAATTAGCAGCAATAATATAAACATATATAATTTTCTTAATCCAAGGTTTTAGCAAAGACACCGTTCTAGTGCACCCACAATGAACATAGTTTACATGATACCTACTCACATGTTCACACATGTTAGAAGTTGGTCATCTTCTTTACTCAAATTTCATGCCCTGTAATATTTAAATTTAGTTTAACATTTAGAGTGGTTTGATTTCCACTATTCTTCTTTTTCTTGTTGTATAGTATCTTTATGTTTCAATACTATCATACAGATTCCAAGTAGTTTATATCCTCCATTTTATACTGACAGATTGTGTAACATTGATTTTATTTTATTTATCATGGTAGTCTTGTCTGCATTAAAAATTTTCTCAGTAGGAAAATCAAATGAGGTTACTCTTTTATAGTGTTCAAGATATAAGAGGATTATTTGAAAATGTTGTACACATTTTAGTGTCTGTAATTTTCATTGCAGTCAAATGAACATGTTTACACACTGTATTATTGGTGTACTTAGATCTCGTCACTATATTGTTGTCAGGTGTTTTATACTTGGCCAGTGTGTGCATTAACACTTGCCTCTAGTCAGTGAAACTGTTTACATTAACTGCCCCAGGGTTGAACTCAATTTGTGGCTACATTCTTTTCTCAGAATTGTGTAAAGATTAAAATTAAATTAGGATGTCTTCAATGCTGATCAACATCTTTGTTAATGGTATCTAGACTCCCTAGGCAGACCTATAAAGGGTGTGGTTATGTTAAAAATGCATTTTTTAAAAAACTCCTTCCTTAGTGATTTGCACCATATAAATGGCTAAATAGCACGCTAGCATAATGGTGCAAAGAAGTTTCGAATAAAGCCAGGACACGAATAGGTTCAGGGCGGGCGCTTCGAGTACATTGAGAACATGCAAAAAAAACACGTCATGAAGACTCTAGCAGCGGGGGGAGGGGGGTTGATTCATGACGTTAACATTTTTCTAAAAATAGTTAGTACACGCCCCTTTATTCGTCATCGACCCATCTAAACAATTGAAAATGGGGCGTGACCGCCAACGCGTGCGTACACGGTACACGGTAAACACTGCGACAGCTCGACTACTCAACCACTCAATGGCGAACGGACCGCCTACTAGTTACGACTTTCCAGCGGTAGACGAGCCTCAGGATGTGCTTCTTATCAGTGTAGAAGGAGCATGTAAGTTATTGTTCAATTCGTAGCTCAATGACTTACTGAACTACTATCAGGCGTATTTTTCATGCTATTTGGTTTCTTGTCAA
>WLWI01005545.1_pt1 | contig 10510 bp, 4 predicted proteins | sample 6701501 | NCBI WGS metagenome assembly WLWI01 (sample SAMN12718690, study PRJNA515312) | sponge metagenome | isolation source: marine sponge | host: Mycale hentscheli | place: New Zealand: South Island, Marlborough, Capsize Point | collected 2014-11-01
TGTGGTGTGGGTGGGGGGGGGTGGGGGGGGGGGGAGGGAGGTATGTGGTGTTAAAGTGTATTGTTAGTAGGTTATAATAAGTAAATTATATGTAATTATATAATGGGTATATTAAATATTATTGAGAGTGTAATTCGTTTTATTGTGTACTGAATCTGCCTATTGAGTGCCTTTACGTAGAAAATGTATTGAATTGGAAAGTATCGTGTGCCCGCAATATTCCGCAGTAAAGGGGAAGTCCGGAGTTATTGAGTTGGGTTATTGCGCCTCCCTAAGTTACATTTTTATGCTTATTATGTCCCCTGAGGGTCTGCTAATTCTATAATACCATTCTGTGCCAATTACATTAATTTGGTTAAATAAAATAGAATGCAGAGACTTTTTATTACTAGCTATGAGAGTGCTCGGTTCATACAGACTACTGCTTGCACTCCGTGAGAAGTCTGTCTAATTCTTTGGGTGAAATATTCTCAATTTTTCGCTTGTCATTTATCCCTTTGCACGAACGATAGCTACCACATTCACAAGTCGGGTAATGTTTTATTTTGAGTATTACAGTTTTTTTGCTCTTCTAAAAACTTTCGTAATTCCTCATCATCAAGACTAACTGATTGTTCACTCTCAATGCTACAAGATGGCGGTGCTTCTTGCCTTTCACATTCCCTTCCTACTCCACCTCAATATTAGAGAAAATATTTTCAATGACTTCATCGGAATACAAAAAATCGAAAGACTTCTTGGCAGCATTTATTACATTAGCCACTCAGTTTCTATGCCATTCACGCATGACCAGCACACAATGAATTTATTAATCATTGAATACCGTGGGAGTATTACTCGTCTGTCAGTTGCATTTACACTCGTAGGCACTCGTGTAAATGCTAGCCGACAAACTTGTGATATTCTGCGGTATTCAATGATTAATCTATATGTAATTGATTAAGTTTGTGTCATGTATTATACAGTGTTGTCAGGAGCATCTGAGGAGTCCGGACTTGGAAGAAGGAGCTGTGATCCAGTCATTGTGTGCCATCATTCTCCTGGAGGGTTGCACACTCAGACAAGCTTTTAACAACTTCTTAATAGCTAGAAAGGTAAGTGTGTAATTATAGTAGTCGTTAAATAATTGGCAAGTAAGCTAAAGCGGTGATCATAAGTACAATTGTATATCGGAAACTTTGGTTAAATGTTTTCCTGTCAATATTTTACCACTGTTGAATGGAATAACAATGAATTGCATTAGCTTACTGTGGATGCTTTTCAAATTAAATTATAGATACTTTTTCATAGCAATATTTCTCTGTATTAGAAGACTGTATATGAATTCAAAATAGGTGTGATCTATTGGTTATAATAGCGAGTACTGCATTAAATTACTTAAAAGACCAGTTTGTGTGCACTCATATACTAAGGAAGTTGAAAAAATTGGATACAAAAAAAAATAGCAAAAATATTTGTATATTATGTGGAATCCCAATTTAAAAAAAAATTTAATTAATGGTATTTTTTGTATGTGGAATCATTCTAAAGGTAAGTGAATGCACTACATAATTTTATTGAGTTGTGTCTCGGTCATTTAAGAATTATCATGTGAAGGTAAGTAAGATAGCAACTGCAATTAAATGGTCAGTTTTATATAAGATATCTCTAGGTAATAAAACTTTTTTTTTTTTATTTAGTGGATATATGTATGTGTACCTGACCAGTTTCACCAACTGGAATTTATATAGTTTTGGAAACTAAATGTTAACACACAATATAAAATACTTTTTTTTATCTCTTTATTTCAAGATTAAGTTTTGTAATTGTTTGCATGTATTCTTTATTTCTTTTTACTGTGGCTACATAGATAGGTCGTCAAACATGTAATTGTGAAACAATTAAAAATTGCATTGTATTTAATAAACAGGTACTGGGACTCTTGTTTTCCTCAAATGTGGTGTGTTTTATGTGAATCTAGTTATAGATTGCAGTCTACATTGTTGACTTAGTGTGTGTGTGTAGGCTTGGGAAGAAAACTCGCACAAACACTTGATAATTTAACTGGAAATTAATTCCATGGTGCTTTCTATTCTTCAGTTTATATAATAATTTCTATCAAAACTGAAACCTGGCAAGCTTTTGAAGTGTTGATTCAGTTACAGTTATAGCTTACTTCTGTTGTTTGTGCTGTGTCAGTCTTCAGTCGTTTCCATTTAGGCTTACACTTAAGGCATGTTCAATGCACTGTGAAATATTGAATTATCATTCATGCTATAGTTTGTCTGTTATTAACCCTCAGCGCACATGCGCAAGAGGGTTATAGTAGTCGTCCTGTCTGTTTGTCTGTTTATCTGTCTGTCACGCTCTGATTTTGGAGATTACTGACAATTAACAGTTGATTTAGGTATGAACTTTCTCAGGACAAAGATTTAAGACCTTTTATTGTGCTACTTTTTTTAATTTCGGGCTAATCGTTGAGAAAACGCGAAGTTTTCAACTCCGCGTAGGTACCAGCTTTTATGGGTAACGCCCCTAGCGTTACGTCGTAATCACGTGAGCAAATAATTTCTGCATCCAGTGGTGTAGTTCGCTGAAGTTAACTAAGTTGAAAGGTTACATGCAAGGAACATCCACATTTACAGTGCCAATCACTCAATTATTTCAAGCTCCAGGAATAGTCCTCGCACAGATTATGTATACGGTCTATTCGTGGTTCTTGTTTTTCCCCCCATTTTTTCATTTTTGTCTATTAATGTGGCATGATAGAAAAGTGGCTAGAGATTTGTTATGAAAATAATTTTGTACAACTTCAGTGTGGAAGTTACGTATATCCTTCCGCTCTTCATTCATTGGTATAAAAAGAATAAGCTATAGGGAAAGTGAGCAGAGCCAGGTTTTCTCAAAAGAGATCCTCCATCCTACTTCTCAATACAGCATCAACTCAAGCAGCCAAGTTAAGCCTCCAAAGAAACATGAAGACTCTTCTCATCACTGTCATGCTAGCAGTTGTACTCGTTCAAGCGAGCATGGCGGCAGAGGTTAGAGAGCGCAGACAGACTCTACAGCAGTGTACGGCTAGAGTAGCCAACTCTGCAGCTGCTTGGGGTCAAGTTACACGCAACTGCTGGAGTCCAACAGAATGTAGCTCTGACTGCATGTCTGCATTGAATAGATTCAAAGATAGTGTGGGATGCTGTCTGACAAGTATCACTGGTAGTGCTGATGTTTGGAGTATTATTTTCGAAAGATGCAGCAATATCTCTTTACCTGGCCAATGTGGTTCTACTTCATCTACTTCTGGAGTCTTTGCTAGTTTTTCTGTGGTTACCTTTATTTCGGCTTTTTCTTACATTATGAATTGACACCGAAGAGGATAAAAACTGTTTGACCTGTGTGTATGTATTAGTTTTGATTAGTATGATTTCATTTATGAAACTTATGTTACGTTGAACTGTGTGTATGTATTAGTTTTGATTAGTATGATTTCATTTATGAAACTTTATGTTACTTTGAACTGTGTGTATGTATTAGTTTTTATTAGTATGATTTCATTTATGAAACTTATATGTTACTTTGAACTGTGTGTATGTATTAGTTTTGATTAGTATGATTTCATTTATGAAACTTATATGTTACGTGAAAGATATAAAAGTAATATTTTTATTTTTAACTTTCTCTGAATAATGTGATTGGAATCAATGACTGGGCTGCCAAGGTACTAGGTGTGTATAGACTAACAGGTCGTAAATCACTATAGTATGTCCAAGTTGAGTTGGCTGCAAGAAAAACTTGAATAACTTTAGCTACGCATCTGGGGTTTGCACCATTGGAAAGGTCGCGTAGAAGCAGTTCAAATATTCCTTCAGTAAACTCCAAAACCGGAGGGAAAGTGCTATTCCGAAACTCAATACAAAAGTCCATGGGAATAGTAAAACCACAGCTTTCCCGCTGTACACACGCCCAAATTTTGTCACACAGCTCAGTGCAATTGATCACGTGTAAAGTTTTCAATGAGCTTGTGAACAACAAACTTGTCCCTTCTCCTGCGAGGCTTTCTAGCCGTGTATTCCATTACTAGTGTACGCTATGAGTGCCAAATAATCTTTAGCTGTTGCGTCTAGGATACAGGCAAGTCTATTACGCAGGTAGATTTAATTTTTATACCTGTTTAACAACTATTGCTGAGCTGTAAACAGAAATAATGCCAACATTTAGCTAGCAGACTGTAATATAGCTGTAGTGTCAGTAATAAGCTATTGCAAATCAAGCATATCCCAATTGTGTTATTGTTAGATCTTTTTTATTCAGATTTCTTACCCTTCCACTATTGTATTTCCCCCCTAAATTCATTGTGGTAATTCTGAGTGACTCCACCTTCACTTCGGGGTTAGCTAGTAAAGAAGTTTTTCATTATCATTCTTATTTCCGTACTATTTGTTCTGTAAATATAAATGGTTGTTGTGAATTTAATTGTAATGTTGTGATCAGTTAATATATATAAATGAAATAATTGACAATGAAAATTAAGCTTAAAGAATAGTACAAATTTCCTACTAGGATGTCAACTACAGCAGAATTCTCACAAGTAGACACCATGGATGTTTCAATACTCTCAAAAAGCTTACAATATTGGGCCGCCTTAGTCTTCTGTGGCTGGTAAGTTCACACCTTCAGGTTCTTCTCTCTAAGGTGCATACCTGCGAACAGAACAGCGCCAGGAAATTACTATTTAGAACTGCAAGATGGCCTCGACTAAACTCTAACAAAAGTTATTGCATTAATAATGGGCACCCGAGTAGCCGCCCCTTTTCACGTGAATGTTTATTTACTTGCGCATCAATTGCAATTAGTTCACATGACTAAATTGCTTCCGGTTTTTTACCAAGTGCATTCCTCGCTTACCGCGCTTGTGGTCATGCCAACTCAACTTGGACATACTATAGTTCTTGAGTTTATGCGATTGTATTTAGTTCGATCATTAACCAGCCAAATATATTTATACTTGATTTATTGTTGATCAAATAGATATTGGTTTGTTATTCGAAATAGATGATATAGATGACAACAACAGAAAGTTTGAATTAAAAAGAAAAAGAAAAGAAGAAGAAGCAACAATGAAGCATGCTGTTGATATAGAACTATTGTTAAAGTAAGCCTCGGGGGTTCGTCGAGGATGATAATTAAAATAGTGCATGTGTGATCTTCAAGTTCAATGATTGTCTTGCTCTAACAATCAAAGACGGGGTATTTACACAGAAGAAGGCTCATTACAAGGTGGATGGCTTAATTAAGAATCTCAATTAGCTTGTTCATCTAAAGGAACTGTCCATAGTTAACTTAAGCTTGTGAAATTAAATATTGGCTTTAAAATATGAATGAATTTCCCTGTGGCCAAGCCTATAAATAAAAGAAATTGTCGAGTCCATAAGGATCAGCAGTTGTACATAAAAACGACGGAAATTATAGCATAATTGCATGTACTAGACTGACAATGCATGGTATTCAGCAGAACTTTGCTCAGGCTTTTGCAGAGGACAACACTAGAACTTTAGTGGAGTTCTAGAGCCACTGTATGTTGCAACTTTTGCATAATCGGAAAATTTAGCTCGGTGAATAAAAACTACTATTGATGTATAGAATTATGCTCCATTTAATTATCAACTCGTTATATTGAGATCTTACAGTTCTCAACTGAGACTAGCCAAGTGTTTAGACTTTCTTTGGTAGATTTATTGGCGAGCGAGCGAAATGAGCGAGACACTCTCAGGGGTAACACAATTGAAAATCGCGGATGTTTGTTTATTGGCGAGCGAGACAGTATTAGGGGTGGATAATGCAAAATCGGGTATATGTTATATGTATGTATGGATAGTACGTATGCCCTTTAAACGCGTGCGCGGGTGCCTTTTCCCCCCTAAAAACACGACTTTTTAGGCTTGACCCCACTTCCTTCTGGTACTACAGCTTTAAGCAAATCTTATTTGAAACTTGGGCTCCAAATTGTGAGATAATTCCTTCGAAGCGCTTGGTTTTCAAGTCCCAAAAAGTTACTGCGAACGGTTACTATTGCATTGAAACCTTTTACCAAACTTAATTTGAAAAACCTCGTCATTTTTTGGGGCTGCTAAATGGCGCTCGTTGGTTGTCAAGTGCAGCTGGTAGCCAGAGCGGCTAAAAATAAAAACCAAGAGAGGGCCACTATTACTTGGGAGAAGCTGAGGTAAGTACGTAGTTTCATATTTGTTATCTAAAATTACAAAAAATAACTCGGGCTATGTTTTTTTTTTGGTAGAGCTGCGAGCTTGTTCACCAGTTACTGGTAATTGAGGTAGTCAGAATGGCTGCAATTGGATACTACAGAAGTTACCACTGTCAGAATACCTTATAACAATGCTGAGGAAGCTACCATTACTAGAGGAAAACTGAGGTAAGTACTTAATTCCATATTTGTAAGTTAAAATTACAAAAATAACTCTGGCCTTTCTTTTTTTATAGTTGAGAGCTTGTTGTCAAGAGAGACTGGTAATTCAGATAGTCAGAATGGCTTCAATTTGATACTACAGAAGTTACTACTACTCAAGAAAATGAAGGAAGAAAGTAATTTTGTATTTGTTTGCTAAAATTAATTGTCTTTTGTTTTGTAGCTGAGAGCTTGATGTCAAGAATTACTGGTAATTGAGATAGTCAAAATAGCTTAAATTTGTAACTACAAAAGTTACCAATACTCAGGAAATTGAGGCAAGTAGTAATTCCATATTTGTTGGCTAATATTACAAAAATAATACTGGCATATTTATTTTGTAGCTGAGAGCTTGTTCAATAATTACTGGTAATTGAGGTAGTCAGAATTGCTCAAGTCTGATACTACAGAAGTTACCATTACTCAGGTGAGAGTTAATTTGGTATTTGTGTTTGCTACTGCTATTATACTGTTCAGCATGAATTAAGCTAAAATATACATTCTGTAGTAACAATTGTGTAGTTTTAACTAGGCAGGCTCGCTCGCCATTTGTGCTCAAGCACACCATCACAAAAATAAAGTTTAAATAATGTATATATATTTTTTCAATTCAAACAGTTGCGGGGAGGGGTTACTATGGCATTGAAATGCCTTGGCGTAGCTATAAATGTAATTAAAAAAATCGACCATATTTTTAGTAGCTTTGAGTGTTAGAAGTTAAAATCAATCATAACAATTGTGTAGTTTTATGCTCGCTCGCCATTTGTGCTCAAGCACATCACTAGTTGTACTGCATAAATTCTCAGTCTTGTGGACCTTCTAGTGCAATAATGAATCAGTGAAAAAATGAGTTGCTTATTTAATTGTACTAGCTAAGACAAAGGGGCAATAAGAGAAGAGTCAGGTGAGAGAGTGTAGATTAATCTAAAATGACCGTGAATGACACACAATACAACTACCGTTACAGGCGAAGGTACGAACAGTAAGATCTCAATATAAGACTTTGCATATAATGAACAGGCACTTAACTGTCCAATTTTACCCAGTGTGCATATTTTATGTAAATCTAGTTATATGCAGGTTGCAATCAATATTGTTGACTTGATTTTATCTAGGATTGGGATTGAAATAAATGACACAAATGTATACAAACAGTGGAGTAACTGAAAATTAATTTTATGATGTTTCGTATTCTTCAGTTTATGTTGAAAAAGTTCGTAAAGTAAATCCTCGGCTGTTGACACATGTTGAAATGTTGATTCAGTCACAGTTATAGCTTACTGTTTGGTTTGTACTGTGTCAGTTTTTAGATATAATTGACGTTCTTTTATTTTATGGCTGTTAAATTCTTAATTGCTGTGGAGTAGTTTTAGTTTTCACTAAATAGCATAACTGTGACTTCATCAACATTTCACTATTCTTTCATCTTCATTTTTTTTTTCATTCAAGTAATCTGAGCCAATAGGGAAATAGGTTGAGATTTTGTTGTGAAAATCAATTCTGTACAACTTCACAGTGACCGCTTTCTTTTTGTTAAAAAAATAGCACAGTTGATTTTATAGTTCAAAACTTCTATTCGCAGTAAAGTGAGTGACTGTATGATTTTATGGCCAGCATTCAGGCAAGCATACCACAACTATCAAGAAAGAGTGGTTGTGCACCATTTGATGAATGTAGTCTGTGCATTGTGTGAGCCATGGAGTTGAAGTGTTTATTGGGAAGGATGTTCTTTAGTGGACTATCACAGTTGTATATATTCACATCGCTCTCTTACTTGAGAGATACATTCCTTGCATTCTGCTTCATATACATAGTGTAACTTGGTTCTCAACAAACATGAAATGGTTATTACAGAAATTTATTAAGAATAAGCACAATATAAACTGTATTACTTTTTAAAATTTTGTTTATAGCTCACTTGCATGTTGACAGATAATTTATTAACTCATTTTGAAGTGTAAGCACTGCATTTCACACATTCTTAAAGTTTAAGTCATGTAAATTCTGAACAGCAACTCTGCAAACTGAATGAACTCCTGTAGTATGGCCTATTGATAGCTCTGATATATCTCATGAGAAAGCCTATGTTAGTCTAAGGAATATTTCAGCTAAATTTAAGACCTTGTGAATTTCATCCTGTGTTTTTGTACCATTCATTGGCAATTATATAATACTCCATGTATGTCACATATACAGTCAATCCCCTCTTATCTCGACGCCTCTATTATGGGCACGCCTCTATACTGGGCACAGGTTAGTCACTCAATCAATTCTTACTGCGCGAGGTCACTCCATTACCAATCATAGCAGCGAAAGCCAGTTATTTCTAGTTCCAGAGAGTTGCAGAGAAACCTATAGAGGGTTGCAACTGAAAGAGAACTGTCTGTATTTAAGCTTGAGAAAAAAAAAAGCCTAAAACTTATTGGAAAGGTTTGACTCAAAATGTAGTTGGAGAACTCTGAGTAAAGGGCATTTCTGAGATACGGGCACCCTCAGAATGGTGCCTGGGTAAGCGGGGATTGAGTGTACTCAGTGAAAATATCACATTTATTATTTTTAAAACAATAAAATTTATAGCACAGTGTATTTTATAGTCCAGAACTTCAATTCACAGTAAAGTGAGTGACTGTATGAGTTTATGGCCAGCGTTCAGGCAAGCACACCACAACTATCAAGAAAGAGTGGTTGTGCACCATTTGATGAATGTAGTCTGTGCATTGTGTGAGCCATGGAATTGAAGTGTTTATTGGGAAGGATGTTCTTTTGTAGACTATCACATTCTTATATATTCACATTGCTCTCTTAAACTTTTGTGTGTACTTGAGAGGTACATTCCTTGCATTCTGCTTCATATACACAGTATAACTTAGTTTTCAACAAACACAAAACATACAGAAAGTAATTATAATATAAACTTTATTACTTTTTAAAATTTTGTTTATAGCTCATTTGCATGTTGACAGATTATCTGTTAACTCATTTTGAGGTGTAAGCAATGCATTTCGCACATTCTTAAAGTTTAAGTCATGTAAATTCTGAACAGCAATATTGCAAACTGAAAGATGAAGTTATATGATCTATGAAGTACTGAAATTAGTGAGGAGCTATCCTTTGGTTGTTGTTTGTATTAGTCTGCTAGGATGTATTTTCGCCATGTATTTCCTCTGAGCTGTATTTTGTTTTTGATAGATTAGGAGTGTAAAGAATTTATTCTGAAAGTGATTAAGCTGAACTGTGTGATTGTGGTTGACCAGTTTTCCGGTCCGTGACGATATAAATAGGAATGAGTTAGCTATCAGATAGACAGCAGAGCGAAATATTCTCTAGAGGCATTTTCAGATACATCGAATCAGCAACAACTCAATACACAAGCTTCTGGAGAAACATGAAGACTCTGTTATGCTAGCGTTTGTACTAACTTTAGCACAAGTGAATACAGAGGAAGAAGCCAGGGATCGCAGACAGACAATAGAACAGTGCCAGCAAAGGATAATAAACAACCAAAACTCAATTTCAAATGCAATTGTACAAATTGGAACCTCATGCGTTGGTACAACATGCAACTCTGACTGCATGTCAGCATTGAATACTATAAAGAATGATATTGGATGCTGTCTGGAGAAATATAGTGGTAATACTGCTGGTGTGGATGCTGCCTATCAACAGTGTGGCATTTCTCCTCCGGGCAGATGTAATTCAGCTTTTGGCATCTTTACCAGTTTTTCAGCCATTACGTTAGTTTCAGTGGTTTGTTACCTCCTGAATTAATGGCATAGAGGATAAGCAACTGTTTGAACTGAGTGATGACTATTACTTTTATCGTTATAGATTTAGCTGTTGCGTCTATCAATTTAAAATTTTTTATTTTTATAGAGGGGTTCATCATTATAAACAAAAGTTGTGTTCACTGTTTTATACTTTTTTTGGTAGTGTACTTTTAATACTTTTCCTTTCAAATTGATCAAAATTGACTTGGCAAGACAAAATATAGCCGTATTCAGAGAATAAACTGGCATAGTGAATGCATATATCAGAAAACATTCACTAGGAGTGTTGCTCATGCCAATG
>WLWI01005546.1_pt1 | contig 10510 bp, 7 predicted proteins | sample 6701501 | NCBI WGS metagenome assembly WLWI01 (sample SAMN12718690, study PRJNA515312) | sponge metagenome | isolation source: marine sponge | host: Mycale hentscheli | place: New Zealand: South Island, Marlborough, Capsize Point | collected 2014-11-01
AACATACCAACTGTCTCACTCCTGGAACATACCAACTGTCTCACTCCTGGAACATACCAACTGTCTCACTCCTGGAACATACCAACTGTCTCACTCCTGGAACATACCAACTGTCTCACTCCTGGAATATACCAACTGTCTCACTCCTGGAACATACAAACTGTCTCACTCCTGGAACATACCAACTGTCTCAGTCCTGGAATATACCAACTGTCTCACTCCTGGAACATACCAACTGTCTCAGTCCTGGAACATACCAACGGTCTCACTCCTGGAATATATATACCAACTGTCTCACCAGGAATATACTACTTTGTATACATATGTATGAAAGTAATAATGGACATTAAAATATAAAATGGGGGATTTAGGTCGCTTGCCCCATGCAATGCCACATCTCTTACTTTCATTTAATTGGTAAGGTGTCATTGATTGAAAATGGCATTGGTTTAGAGATACAGAATTATCAATCACATGGGGCAAGTGACCCTTTCTGTTTCTATATTTCTTGAAGTAATTGTGATTTCCTAGTTCCCGCACTTCCTTGGGCAACTCTAAGTCCCCTAAACCCACATTATTTTCTAAATAATTGCTCTGCAACAACTTAGTAACTTGAAATACGTACATCATTGTGGTGACCATTAGTTTATGTGCTTCATAATTTGCATGGAACAAACCCAGAGTCGACTTTTTTTCCTCATAATTTCATGCTGGAAAAAGCTTGCAAGTAACTGACTCATTGTCAGTGACAGTTGATTATAGCACAACCTCTGACGAAAAATTGGCATAATTTTCTCCACTTTGAAATAATTATATTTGCACCAGCAGCTTTACTTTTGGTGTCTTTTCCTCCTCGTAATAGTGATGACTGTTGTTTTCTTATACCACTGGAAACATGTCTCAATGCCATAGCAACCTCACTGCAACTTTATGCTTATCAAACACTCCCTAAAAAGCTCAAAAGTGCTCTCTCTCTTTCTCTACCCCCCCCAGTGCAAAGTGATTGATGACTACAGATGGAAAAAAGATGGCAGGAGAAGATTAAGTTACATTATAACTAGTCATTCATTACTTTTGATGCCAATTTTCGTGAAATACATTTTATGCTATTCATGCTGCAATAATTGTTGGGTTTAGTTTTGTTTTGCTTATCTTATAAGTTTGTCCTAAAATTATTGAAATTGACATTTTATCAAATATCATTTCTTATAAAAAATAACAACAAAATGTACATGTAATTTTGTAATTTCACAACGGACTAAAAAAATGACAGAGCTTATCATTTTGTGATGATGAGTGTATCTAGCTAGCTATTGGATGAGGAGTGTATCTAGCTAGCTATTGGATGATGAGTGTATCTAGCTAGCTATTGGATGAGGAGTGTATCTAGCTAGCTATTGGATGATGAGTGTATCTAGCTAGCTATTGGATGAGGAGTGTACCTAGCTAGCTATTGGATGAGGAGTGTATCTAGCTAGCTATTGGATGAGGAGTGTATCTAGCTAGCTATTGGATGAAGTGAACACGTTTGACTGAATGAAATTCATGTTCATGGAGACTACTAGTGAAGTTCTCTATATCTACAAGCTACAGTACCACGTAATGTACTTACTACAGCTTTAGTGAATGCATCTAAGTCACAAGTAGTGTAAAATAGCTATGTACAACTACAAGAGGACTGACATTATATTATCCCAAAGTTAGTTTTTAAATAAATTTCAATTAGAGATGTAAAGTTTCATTTCTGTTATGAGAATATCTTCATATGGTCTGTGATTCAATTGCACATGGATCTTCAAGCTGTCTGCAGTAGATTCTGGCAATTCTCGATACCAGGTGGATTGTTGAAGCGACAACAATTGTCGTTCGGTAAACATCCCTTACTGTCCAACAGAGGATTGTCTAGACAGTAACTGGTATGACCAGTACTTCCAGGTCTACTATATATGTCACAGAAATAGTGAGAATCTTAAAAGCTTGAAAGCTCAAGACTATAGTTACAAAAAGCACAAGGACAGGCACCTGTTTCTGAGTAATACTGCTGAGTGGCAGTAGCTGTGAAGGTCCATATATGACCTTCTTTATATTGACAACCATGGCGAATGGTAATGCCATCAACATAAACATCAGCTGGGCCACGAAAACAATCCAAAAATGCATCAGGTGAACCTTTTTGGATTGCTGTAGTTCTTCCACAAACCCTAGCATACCTTCCCAGTACTGGGAGAATAGCTGTAGCCATAGCATCTGTTCCAGGTATTGCACAACTTCTGATTGGAGAAGTAAGTAAACGCAGTCCATCTGGACATGCACTGTTCCCATCAGACATGTTGATATTGATTACTTCTGTCCAGCCAGGTCCTCCACAGTTACCAACTGCTCCATAATGCTGAGTGAGGTAAGGATTGATCTGACTTCTGATAGCATCTTCAACCTGCAGATGTGAGCTAGATGAAGATAGAGAACTAGCTACAAGAATTTTAGGCAATGCCATGACATGCATTAACTGTGCATGAGTAGAGATAATGTCGAACCATAAAATAAAGAAAGGTGTGGCTTCCATGTTAGTCAATAAAACTAAAGAAAAAAAGAAGAAACGATAGTTTCTGAAGAATTGACTATCTCCTCAGAGTACAATTGATGAGTCTAAACACACCCAGTATATACCAACAAAGAAAAATAGGAAGTGTTCTTTCTATGTTCCTCCCAAGGAATGAATTCATCAAAAGTATCATTTAGCTCTACACGGTTAAATACATTTTCATGTCAGGAAGCTTTCCTGTTGATGTATTTGAAATTGGAGTTACAATATAAAGTGATGTAAGCTACTGTTCAGTTGTAATCAATTTGCTTTCTGTCGATCATTCTGTCCATCATCAAGACCTGTGCTTTACCATCATTGAATATACCTCATCGGCTCTCATGTGAGACTTATGTGATACATTTGTGGGCGACCATAATCCACATTTGTGGGGGACCATAATCCACATTTGTGGGGGACCATAATCCACATTTGTGGGCGACCATAATCCACAGTGGTGACTTAGAGCATTACATTGATTCTGTGTGTATTCTTGTGATGTGTGTGATGTGTTTGTTTTTCAGTAGTTGTAGCTGAAATGTTTACATGGAAGTTATAGTTAGTGAGAATGTTTGAAACTTCTACTGATTGTTAGTTTACACTTACACTTTATTTTATATAAAACTATAACTAAAATTTGAAAAAAATCCAGTAAAGTGCTACCAAATTGAAGAAAATTATTGTAAACTAACTAACTAAATCTAAAGTCCTGTACTAAAACAACAACAATAGTTTATAACAGAAGGAAAATTGTTGTTGTTTATGTTTCATGAATATTCATGTTAATCAAGACTACATGTAGCTATTTCATATAATTTCATAATTACTAGCTACTCCTTCAATATTTAAACTTTTTAACTTAAATTAGCTAGTAGTAGGTATAATTTAGTATAGTATTAGTCCCTGTTTAGATGTCATATAATTCCATTAATACTACTACTCTTTCAATATATAAATAAATTTAAACTTTTTAACCTAAATTAGAGTATATAGCAGGAGCAAAGAAAGCAAGCAATGCAAAAGCTAGTTCTGAAACTTCAGTTTTTGGGTATTCTTTTTCGACTCTTTTCCTTTAGTGCAGTAATAAGCTGATTATTACATTATCTGCTGTGATGATTGTGACCAAACTCCTAGCTGTCGTACCTTAATAAAAACTAGTTCGGCTACGTCTGAAGCATTTCATGGGAGCTTTAATAGGATTTATTTTAGCTTGCTAGCTATATACAGCTTGGCTTTCTATAACTATGAGTGATAGTGAGGATGCTCTGGGCTGTGAGAGTAGTACTAGTGAGTCTACTCCAATTCAATGAGGTGGTCATGTTGACGAGCTCTGCAGAGTTGGTAGCTCCTGAGCCTTATAAAGTAGTTTGTGGGGCTGTCCAGTATGAGGGTGGCATGCCTAGCCACCAAGTCCGAGATATTAGTGCTAGCTAGTGCAGCCACCAGGTTCTCTTCAGGTAGTTGCCAGATCAACTTTGTTCTTATGAGACACCATTTTTTTGCTCACCCGACTAGTTACTAACTATGCATAGGACTCAATACAATTCGAGCTTCTGATGAAAATGCAGAGTGAGGCTTTTTTGTTACAAAAACTTCATAGCTACCAATCAGAATTGTAAGTAAAACCAGTCAACTGTTATAGCCTTGATGATTCTTACATCATGGACTATGAAAGCCTTCATGTTAAGACAGCCAAGATTATAAATTAGTGTATACAGAACACCAAAAATATCAGGAATATTGAAAATATCATTGTTCTTCACTCTATGTTTACAATGTTAAAATAATCTCTTTTCAGTAAACTTTTCAGGTGTTTCATTGGAAGTATACTTCTACATTTCACTCCATCTTCCATTATTAGTCACGATTAAATTTTTATTTACATTTACCTAATAAACAGCTCTGCACTTGTGCTTGCTTGCATGAACAATGGACTACATCAGGACTGTGTCAATTAAGACTTGCTCTGGAATCATGGTCTTACTCAAATGTCTGCTTCTCCAATTTACCTTTTCTTTCATCTGCAGTATAAAATAGGTACAGCCAACATGGGAATAGCTGTTATCATTGTACCTCCTAGTTTCACGGTGTAGCTAAGACTGCGCGCATGCGTGAGAGGGTTATAGTAGTCGTCCTGTCTGTTTGTCTGTCACGCTCTGGTTTAGGAGATTACTGACAATTAACAGTTGATTTAGGTATGAACTTACTCAGGATGAAGATTTAAGACCTTTTATTGTGTTACTTTTTTTGAATGTCGGGCTAATCGTTGAGAAAATGGAAGCTTTCAACTCCGCGTAGGTACCAGCTTTTATGGGCAACGCCTCAGGTGAGTGTTTCTGGCTAGTTTAGCTTCTTCTCTTATGAAGATAGCGTTTCCATTCCATGTACTATTTTCATTGGTCGAGCTATTCTGATGCCTCATTAAATAGCTAACAGATTTCATGTGCTTTTGGAAGATTATAATATTGTAATAGCTAGGTAGTGTTTAATAGCGCATGAGTGTTCGCACCTTTGGAGTTTCATTTGTTTAAGTAATAAGGTAATATGCAGAGCAATGCAAACTATTATACTAAATGATAAGTATTGACATAAATGAAATAAATCTTTCCGATATTCATTACACTTGAAAGTGATAGTAGTATCAAATAATAATGTAAGATATTTTTTGTTTCTTTTTTCAGTTTATTTGCACAAGCATTGGTCTGCATTGGGCACAAACAACATAATCTTTTGAATATCATCTACAACCCGAGAAGGAGTATTGTTATTGCGTACGTATGCATCCCAATATGCATATCTGTTCTTTGGACTTCCTTGAAGTTTGGAGAAGCTAATGTCATCCAATGTATTGATCATTGTAAATAACTCCAGCTTGTAGAACAGAGATTGAACTTCTAATGGTTCTTCACAGTTTACTTGAATTTCCAAGTCTTGTACCAGCTGAAATTATTCATAATAAATTAGTGAATAGAAATGCTTACATATAATAGATTTCATAGTTTAACAAATAATAATTTATTTCTCAGCCTTCTTTTACTCATTAGATGTATTCTCTCTCTTTCACAGGCTTTTTTAAACAATATAAAATTAAAAATATTTGGTCACCACCAGGAATCGAACCAAGGACCGCTTGCTTAACGCACAAGTGCTCTGCCACTGAGCTAGGACATTATGAAGTGATAAATTAGAGGAATAAAAAATTTCAACGAATAAAAATGTTTTTTGAAAAAAGAGAATTTTTGTTGGTCTGTTGAGAGTGAGACTGTAGCATAGCAGTACCCCTAAATAAATTCTGTATTGTTTAAAAAGCTTGTGAAAGAGAGAGAATACATCTAATGAGTTTATAAGAAAAAAACTTACATACGCGCAGGCATCAGCAATAGCACAGTTAGCAATAAGTTTCACAGCTGCCACTATAGGAGCATCATCAAGTATGTTGAGGCTTTCCTTTAACCAAGTTTAGTATCATAGAAGCAGTGTCATAAGTTCTGGTGTTAGTGAGCGTGCCTGGCAAAAAGATGTACCCCTGCAAAGTGTGAATTGTTAAAGATAAAATATATATGTATGTATTATATATACATATACATAAACTTTCTTATAATAATGGCAAATTTTTCTCTTTCTAACAGCCAATATTGTTAATTATAACTTGCCGAAGTCCTCTTCAGGGGTCAAGAAGACTTTGGCAAGAAGTTGAACGTCGGGTTAAGTTATAAATAACAACATTGGCTGTTAGAATTTTCTATTATTATAATTATTTCAGCCAAGAATGACTGAATCGTAAACTTTCTTACCTCACGCTTACAGTTAACCAATGTTCTCTGGAGCTGCAGTCCATCTGCTAGAGCTTGATTGGGTACTTGCCTCAAGCAACAATTGGGAGCTTGAGTTGATGTGATATCAATAAAGAAGATAAGAGTCAGCAACCGCAAGACCGAGTATTTGGACATTGTTAAATGTGTCTTTCAGATTGTAGGCCCCCATCAAAGTAGCTTCAATATATACCCCACACACTGTGTGTCGTAATATGTTCATATTACATTTCAAAATGCTTTCCAATATTCATTATATAAAATTACAACTAGAGTTCAATATTACAACTTTAATTATGTATCTAGGAAACCGTTGCTTTAGCAAGAAACATGTATAATTAATTCCCAGAAGTAGCTACTCCCAAAAATACACCACTGTAATATTCTGCCTCAGGAAATGTATCGTTTAGAGACAAGGACTAGCGTAATTTCTATTTTATTTCTCAAATAATCTCATTCTGTAATAAAACAACTTTGTTAAACTGCAAAGTACATTAGTACAAACTTTATAAACTTATTATTGTTACTCATATTATTATAATAGCTATATGAATTGGCTCTTAATTGTAGTTTTAAATTTTTTAAACATGGAACCTCTCTACAAAGGAACTCCAAAGCATCGTGACTCTAAACAACAGCCAACATGAATAAGAGCAAATTGATCTACCACAATACATGCTAACCTCTGAAAGCAGTGCTGCCAAACCCTCTACACGTGTCATAATACTTGACCCCAAGCATGGATTTCATAGAGAGGCTTACTGTATCTAATTGAAAAAATTCCTATAATTATAATGAAATCAACGAAAATCAGTATAAACCGACTAGAATCACATCTAAACTAAGAGTATTCAAGGTACCAGTATCTCCTGACAATAAGCTCTTAGCTACTAACCTAACATATTTGTTTCCTAAACTTACACGTTATATATGGAACAGAGCTCTCCCACCCACTTTTCCCCTCCCCCTCCCCTCCCACTCTGAAAAGCGACCACGTACCATTCATATTATACAATACATACCCGAGTCCTACTATACGCCTTCTAATGTCTCCCTTTGCTGCATTCACCTCATAACTAGTAATATATTGTTTGTAATAAACAGCACCTTTCACTACTAATTGAGAGTATATATATTTTCTATAACTAGTCTGACTTAGTTGACATTTTTCATAATAAGATCAAGAGTTATTATCATTGTTTGAAGTTTTAATTCCCATTTGTAGTTAAAAGACAAAATGATTTAAAATGTACTTGTTTTGCTTGAAGCTGCTTATTGTTAAAAAATGTAATTTATTATGTGCAGATTATGATATAAAGCATGATTTCTTTTACACAGGTTTAATATCCATCCTCCAATGATGTATTTTGACATCAGGACCCACTCACAAGTCCCACATTGGTGACCACAACTCATCAGAGTTTTCTGGTTTCCTCAAAATAGTTAACATTCTAAGCACAAGTTTTGTCCCAAAAATCATTTTCAGGTTGCATACCCCCACCGGTTCATGCCGTTGTAACCATAAAACTTAATTTTGTTTTGTCAACAAAACGTGATATCTTTGTTCTTCAATATGTAACCACTCTGCAAGAACTTTGGTACAAGGTTTTATTGTCCCAAAAGTTATCAGATTTAGGACTTACCTCAGCACATGTTGGTAACCACAAAACTCAATTAAATTCGAAAAAGTTCCTGTTGTCTGGGCCATGCCAGACAGGAGACTCCGTCAATTCACCTGACTATCCACAGAGACCTCTGGCAGCCCAACCCCTCAACTTACCTAAGCCAGCCCCTCCTCCAAGGAGAAGTCGCCGTCTACAGTCATGAACTTGCGTCACTTTCATTCTAACGATCTTTACCTATTGTCATTAAAACCCCTCCCACCTAAAACCACTGATCAGTCGTTACTTTCATTTCTTTATATAGCCGCACTTTCATTTCCATTTTGTCGTCGCAAATAAATAAATTTGTCACTTCGCAAGCTGGTCCTGCGAGGCTATTTCCTGCAGACGCCCGGCCTTACAACCCGGGCATAGTCACCTGTCTTTATACAGTTTCATCAATTTACAGAATTCCCTCATTGAAGTCAACAAATTATGGCTTTGAGAATATAGTTTGGAAGTGAAACAGTGCGCCATTGTGAATTCTCAGAGTGTAAGAGGGTTAGTCATCTTGTCTGTCTGTCTGTCTGTCTGTCTGTCACACTCTGATTTTGGAGATTAATTTACTGACAATTAACTTAGGAACTTGCTCAGATTTAAGACTTTTTATTATACTACTTCTTCGGGCTGATTTTTGAGACAACGTGATTCTGTCAGCTTTGTGGGTAACGTCCCCATCGTCAATTCGTAATCACATGAACAAATAATGTCTTGCTGCCTGTGGTAGTTCTGCTTTATGCTGGGAAATTCGCATTGAAAATATATACCAGTGAGTGTCTCTGGCCTGGTCAGCTTCTTCTCTTATAAAGACAGTGTTTAGCTCATAGTTTACCAGGCAGGACACCTCAAGTAAACATGCAGTAATTGACAGGGCTTGGCAAGTAGTGTAAACATTTTCCCATTAATGTCACATGTATCCTGTAAAATTCACATCTGCAAACTTAAGCAGTCATACTCAATGAGTAATTCATGATAAAACTCTTCAGACAGCTGGCATGTTGCAAAGAAATATCTCTTCATTGATACTTTATTTGCGTGTTTCCACTTACGTAAGTAAGGCATTTTTGTACTTTGACCCTCGCATTTTTGTGTTAGTTCGGTGGTCGACCCCATCCCAAACTTCACTAAACAGAATCCTCTGTTTATCTATCAGTACCCGTATCACCCTAGAAATTGAATTATTTACCGTTTTGAATTCTTTTACTGGTGCAGTTAAAATGTGAAAACTTACGGGACTTCCATTTCTATTCGAGTTAGTGGCTGTGGTAAGTCAATGCGCTTTGGCATGGTTATAAGCCCTACGCAACAGTATTTACTTGAAAATGCATTGTCCACTAGACTAACCGTGAAGGTAAGTCTTGTGTAGGTGTATGTCCAGTTGTGGCAAAGCATTGTGCTTTACAGCCACTATTTAGCTAAAGAATATCACAAAGAAAACGTTTAAATAGCGTGTATTGTTTTGTTGTTGTTTTTCCTTCAATTCTAACAGTTGCAGCGAGTTGTTACTATGGTACTGAAGTCCCTTTACAGTGTATGCGTAATTTAAAAACTCGACCTTGTTTTCAGTAGCTTCAGTGTTAGAAGTCAAAATCATTCATATAAAAATAATAGTCTTTAGGCTCGCTCGCCATTTGTGCTCAAGCACATCACTAGTTTATTACCACTTTTTCCCTGATTAAAAAAAAAATGCTTTTGCACTTTGATGTGTGAACTCAATTTTTCTTATTATTGAAATCAAAAAAAATTATATTGACTGCACATTTATGTGTACACTAGCAACTTGGGCTATAGGTATGACCAAATCTCATAGTAATAACTAGCTGTTATATAAGTCTTTCATGGTGTGGCCAATAATAAAATAGTTCAATAACTTATTAATTTTCTACACGGCTGACGAATAGCTATAGTAATAAAATTACAATCTCACAATTTGTATTTGCTCAAGTCAAAGTATCTTCTTAGAATACTATCATAGTTATGGTATGCTTAAAGCATGGAGGATAAATTGAGCTTTATATTTCCTTTTTCAGGAAACTCTATGTCCAGGAAGCTACTCTGGTTCCTCTTACATCTAGCTAAGACACCAGGCTGACCTCATGCTTGGTATCCTTGGACTTCTTCCTTGGTTCACTTATCAGCAAAGCTGTCTCACCTGTAATGTGACCAAGTTTCCCACAGCAATAGCATGCCTGTTTCTTCTTGGATTGCTTGTCTTTCATTCCATGGCCTTTTCATCCACAGCATTCCCAGCGCGTTCAGTTCAGTTCATTTGTTTCTCGTGTAGCAAGCATTCTGTCACCTGTCATGTCATTCTGCACTGGCACATCAGGACTTGCTTCCAAAGTTGTGACTAGTACATCAAATGAATCTGCAGACTTGCTCAAATGTATACACCCTTGTCCTCGTCTGTCAATGGCAAATTAAATTCAGCCAAACATTGAAAACAAGTAGTTATT
>WLWI01005547.1_pt1 | contig 10509 bp, 5 predicted proteins | sample 6701501 | NCBI WGS metagenome assembly WLWI01 (sample SAMN12718690, study PRJNA515312) | sponge metagenome | isolation source: marine sponge | host: Mycale hentscheli | place: New Zealand: South Island, Marlborough, Capsize Point | collected 2014-11-01
CATTTTGGGTGACTATTGCAATGGAGATTAGACCGTCTTCATCGCGCTGTGATACTGAAATTTTTTTGATAACATTATTTTCATCTTCATCGTTTTTTAGGTCCAAACTAAGATCAGAAGTGGTCCACCCTGTTTGGCTTCCGTTAGTTTCCACTATCATATCAAGATTTCCTTCGTCGCTGAGACAGAACAACAGGGCTTTTCCACCTTGGGTTTGCAAAGTCTGGAAAGATGAACTTGCCGGCAGCAATATGGCTGCCTTCTGGTTTTTCATCAACTGTGAATCCACAGATATTGGCATACTGGCTTTGTACTGGAGTTCTCTGCTATTAAAATGCTGCAGTAGTAATCCTGCAGTAAATAAGAACAACTTTTGTTAAAAACACAGTCAAAGATGTAGTTATTTTAAATTAGCTTTTCTTTACTTCCATCTGTAAACACAGGAGTAATTTATAAAGATGCAGCCAAAAGCTACAGCTTTAACTTTTTCATTGTTTTTACTATCATATGCAAGTAAATACATATCCTTTTTAAACAATACAGAATTATAAATATTTGGTCGTCACTGGGAATCGAACCCAGGACCGCTGCTTAACCCACAAGCACTCTGCCACTGAGCTTCATGCATCGTGTAAGTTTTCACATAAATCACATTATGCAATCCTGTCTATGTATTTGTAAATACAACATTATTTTCTCATTATTATAATCTATTATGAATGAGCCCATAAAAAACAATGTACCTTTATTTTGTAGCTGGCTGTGAGTGGTTTATGCTAAACAGTGAGAGGAGTTCCAATCTTCAGATGAACTGAACGAATTGATAAGTCAATTGACTAAGCTTGTTGCTTCCTGAGAGATCCTTAGCTATAGATATAGCTCACTTTGAATCTGTTGTGATAGATAGTCCAGCTTAAGACCCACTAAAATAGTACTATATGAACACTCATTTTATAGCAGAGTTGTTGATCAAGTCAGGAAATTCTCTTTATGTTGAAGGAATCCAATCATTTCCTACATGCAGTCAAGCATATTTGGTTTCTATTAAGAACTTAATAGGGTTGTCATAGCAAGGATAATTTCATCAAAGTAATTATATAATTATCTTACAAGTGCATATTATATCTGGCTTTTCATTAAATTAGTGAATGACAGACGGAATGATTTTTCTGTGTTGTTGCTGGAGTTAGCAAGGAAGTGTGAAGAATGCAGTAAACATGCCACATTAAGTAATTTTACAGCGGTTTCTGTTTAATAAATGGCTGCCTTAGGTGTAAAGTGCAGTATAATGAGCTGCATTTCAGTGAAAGATACATTCAGTTAGAAGCATTTATAATTTTACAAACACTCTTGTTTTCTCCCTCCGCCATAGTGTAGCCTTCAGCTCACAAAAGGCAAAACTTGAACCATATTGTGTCAGGAAAAACAACAATAACAACCAAAAAACTAGGAAAAAAAAGCTAACACACTTACAAGAAAACACACTACCATTAACGATTAAACAACAGAAAGAAAGAAAGATTTAAGCAATGATCAAGTATGCTTACCATGTACTGTCGAAGACTATAATTGTTACAATTTTTCAATACTAGTTTTGGCCTGTGAGTGTCTAATTATAATGTCATCACCTGCAGTGAGGATGGGTTTATATTGCACAGAATTAAAGAAAAAATTTAATAGTATAGTTTAGTATAGTGGCAGTGAAGTAGCTGATGTAGCCTATCAGTTTGAGGGATAATTTTTGTGTTATAAGTCAAATGGCGAGTTCTCTCATATGATAGCACAATAAAAGTATTCATTTTTAGACGTCGTTAAAAAAGCTTTATTTTACCAAAGAGTTATATACTCATTATCCATGGTAGAATAATCCACTTCTAAGTCTTCTTTAACACAGGCTAATTAAAAAGTTATCAGAGAAAGGACAAAGCAGAGTTTGAGGTATCCAGTGGTTCCTCTCATTAATAATTAACCGTCTACTATTGAGAATCTATAATATTTTGAAGTCTCTTCAAATTTTGACCACTGAACATGTAATTATTCCTCAAGTTTATTGGAATAAATTTAGTATTTGGCACGTCAAACATAGAGTATAGCTACTTAGCTAATATTCCTTGATATAAATAGTATGTGGCATTCTATTCAAAAATATATAAGAACAAAATTTATCACAATAGCTACATAAACACTATATTGCATATATTGTCTTCATTAAAGGCATACAGTAACTAGTTTAACAATTATTCAACGGCCATAACTAAAAAAACATCAACACAATCTAGAAATAATTCATAATTATTTACTTTAAAAAAATTATTTCTGAGATTTACAAGCAATAACCAATTCCTTCACATTTAAATTGGGAAAGAGTCGATCTGTAGGAATTGGTTTTCACACGAGAGGATCCATGTTGTTATTTTCAGCCATGTAATCTAATAAAGCCTTCCGTTCACAAGTACGACCATATTCTGTAGTGACAGGGTCTGTAAATAGTTTCCCAATTAGAGGACAGCAAATGGATCGAGGAGCATCACCTTCATCAGCAACAATTTCCTGATTGTACATTCATAGAAAAATATTCAACAAGTAATGTTTAAAAAAATATGTAACTTTCATTTGAAATTGTAAACAATGGATCATTTGTGTAAAGTGTATATGTAACTTATACATAAGAATTATAAAATAATAGTTATGATTAATGTCTTAGTCATTTTATCAGCCAGACATATAATATACTACTTTTATATAATTCACACATCAGAGATTATACAGTTAAAACTCAAGATATTAGCAGTTAGGGCCTTCAAATTATTTGATCAGTTGTGTGCTAATTATGGGAACAGAATTAATAATTTAAGATGTAGCTAAAGTGAGAATAATGGCAATTGATAATTTTGTTGTTCTGCATGCGATTTTGTGATATGTTCACATAGCCTCCTTCATTTATTTACTTTATGAATACCATGGCAATACACTCCTTTGGCAAATTTTTGAACTAATTCTCAAGCTCTGTCTTCATATTGTTTTCTGTTTGTGTTCAATTCTAGAGCCAACACACTGTAAGAAAGTCAAAAATAAGCAATAAAAATGTAGAACTGAATTGTACCCCATTTCATTATACTCTTAACAAACAAACCTCATCCCTTTAGCTACTTAGTAGCCTGTCACTACGTAAAGTTCATTGTGAAGGCCCAGTGGGCATGACCAAAAAAAAAATACAGGCAACAAAAATTAAAAAGAGATTAGGTTTGAAATAATCCAGTAAAGTAATACATGTACAGGTGATTAAAGAAGGTTGAGTCAGCGTCAGTAACAGATAAAAGGTCTTGGAGGAGTTCGGTGCTGCTGAGGCGGCAATTGGTGTGACTGTCGAGGACGTGGTAGAGCAGGGAGTCTCTGCTGATCTCATCCATGACGCACAAAGGGCATGCCTGCATGGCATGGGATGGGAAAGTGATAACCCGCACCAAATTCCTTAGGCCTTCAACACACTTGGCTCCATTGTCCAGTGTGAGGTCCCATAGCCGTGGCCATCCAAATGCCCTCTCTACCTCCACCACAATGGACATGTCTGGATTTTTTTCATCTTTAAAATCCGAACCCCCCATTGCGAATTTCTGGCTATGGGCCTGTCCTCTCATGGATCTTCTTCCTCTTGTAGGAAGGAGGCCCCACAGTACCTAACCATTTCTCCCCTTTATTATGGATGGCAAGCACATCCCAATTACTTTGCCCCTTGGTGGCAAACTCATGTCACTGTGATAGTATATACTTATTGCTTTATTAGTACCTTACCATTCCTCCTTCATTTTGTAATGGCGGCAAACGATTTCTGACCATTCCCCTCTTCATTATGTGAGTGGCAAACATGTGCAATAGTGAATGTGTGATTATTTAGCAGTACCTGATAATTCCCCCATCCCTTCTTGATTATGCCAACACATCCTTGACAAATTTAATAATAATGTGAAATATGCTCACTAATCCTTCACAAAAACATAATTTAACACTTTATATAACAAGAAATTTTGGTACAATAAACACTAAAAAGTTACATTCTCTTCATAAATGTCTTACTGGCTATTTGCATATAGCTAGGAAACATAAAATTTCAACTACTATACAAACAAAAAACACAATATGAAAACCTTAATAACAAAGAACACAATGCAATTTAAGTAATAATGCATAGTTACTGCTACAAAAAAAAAAAAAGTTATTTCATGGATTTATTATAGGAAGTAATCAATTCCTTAACAATTAGATTGGGGGTTAGTCGATCCTCAGAAATTGGTTTCCGCACTAGTGGATCCAAGTTGTTATTTTCAGCCATGTACTCTAATAAAGCCTTCCTTTCATAAGTACGACCATATTCTGTAGTGACAGGGTCTGTAAATAGTTTTCCAGTTAGAGGACAGCACATCGATTTAGGAGCATCACCTTCATCAGCAACAATTTCCTAGTATACATTATAAAAATGAATGTCTCAAAGAAATCCGTAACCTTTATTAAAATGTCTTACTCTATCTAGTAGAGTTATGTACAACAACATTATTGAAAAGCCAACACATGAAAACTTGTAAAAATATAATACATGCAGAGCAGATAGAACTTAAAATAATAGGAGTAATTTCTTTGTCATACAGTCAGACCTTGAATGTGGTACATTTCACTTTTTTCCCCATCAATTAAGGCCTATGAATAATTAGTGATTGTATAACTTTTATGATCTGTGTGGGCGACAATTATAGTACAATAATCTTGGATTGAGTTTGAAATGAAATTATGAAAAGATACTACATTTAGTGACGACAAGTGACGCGATTGCTCCATGAAGAGGGAAATGGTTACACACAGTCAACCTCCGAAAGTCAGGTTATAAGGCTCGCATTTTGGTTGTCGTCTGAGGTGGGAATGCTTATTTGGGACAGTTGCCCGTTATGTACTTCTCCTCATTGTTACTTGAACTGTTCATGCCTGAATTTATCAAGCCACAGTTAATATGCAAGCAAGGTCAGCCTCTAGCAAGTACAAATCGAGAAGAATTGAGCACGACCACCAAATGTAAATGTGTAATGATGCATGAATAAATTTGAAAATAGTGAATTATGTCAAGTTAGTGTTCAGCTTTGGCTTCAGTCTTCACAACTCCTGATAGCTGTATTTTTATGAAGAATAGAACCATTATATTATGAATTCTGATAACTAGCAGATTATGCGCAAAGGCTAGGTCAATACTTTGAAGCTAATGATCTCACTGGAGAGAGTAAAGCTGTGCATGTTACACTCATTTCTTTGATCAGCTTTTCAACTTATCATCTCCTGCTAGCCATTTTGAGAAAACATGATGAAATAGTAGCTGTGCTGAAAAGGTACTACAACTCAACACCCTCAGAAATAATGTGGAGGTTTTAGTTCACCTCCTGGTGACCTGTGAGGCTAAATTTTTCCGTTTAACCGAGCACTGCAACTTCGGGGATACTTTATAGAAATTGTTTCAGAGTGAATGATAGTGGGAAACAGTAGAAGTTCTTGGCAGAACAGGATTTAACTTATCATGCAACTATGAGAATCACTCCAAGTTTTGAAGAAGCCAATACTGGAGCCTTCATATCAATTACGTCAAAGTCAATGTTTAAATTGTGGCTAGGAAGAGGCTTACCCTGTACCATTACCAAATGTTAGGGAATAAATTCTGGTAGTGGTAGGATTTCATGCAATACCTGCTATCAGAGTCAGGGAGCTCACTTACCTTTGATAGTTGTAGAGGGTGTTTGACTGACCTTACTGAAAGGAAATTGGTTGCGTGAGATTAAATTGGAAACAATAATCACCTTGATGCATTCTGAGGGCCCTTTACAGTTAGTGCATGCTCCCCAGGTATGATCAAGCTATTTAAGAGGGATTATGAACTTACACTGGATCACATTTTACTGGAGATCACAGCAATCCCAAAATACTGCAAGGCTTGCACTTTGCCTGCACTGCGTGCTGCTTGAACATCGCCATGTGCATGGCAATGTAAATTGCCATGCAATGTGTGGGCATTGCAGTATTTTATAAACTATAGCTCTAGCCCAAAAGCCACAGCTCCCATATGTCAAGCCTAAGAAGCCATAGTTCAGAACAAACAGCCATAATTCCAGCATAAAATGCCATACTGCAAGCCTGAAAAGCATAGTCAAAGCCTAAAATCCATTGTTCCAGCTTAAAAGCCCTCGTTCAAGCCTAAGAAACCTTAGTGAAAGAATAAGAACACAATCAAAGTCTAAAAAGCAATAGTTCCAGGAAACACAAGCCTGGGCCATAGTCCCAGTCTAAAAAGCCATAGTTCCAGTCTAAAATCCATTGTCCCAAACATAACAAGCAATATTATCAGCCTAAGCATAGTCTAAGCTTAAAAATCCTAGACAGGAAACCTTATCTGCATCATCACAAAGCTTGCCTACACCAAGAAGAGAATTTTAAGTCAGCGAAATAGCTGTAAATGGTGCAGTGGGGCCACCCACAGAACTGTTGCAGGGATAGCAGGGGGGGGGGGGGGGGGGGGGGGGGGGGGGGGGGGGGGGGGGGAGGAGGAGTAGCTGTGTGGGTGCCTGTGACTGTGGGTGTAATGGTGGTCAGCTGCTACAACATCAGCTGCTACATCATCAGCTACCTCACTGGTTTTACAGTTTTGGAACTAAATATTCAGAACTAACTTATGAGAGTAATTTTCATTAATATTTGCAGGAATTTTTTTTTCAGCACAGTTACAGTTACAAAAGTGGAATGAAGTTATTTATCTCATTCCCCTACAATCTGTTCTGTAATGGACTTGCTGAGAGGGCTCGTTAAGAAAGGTTCAAGATAGAAGTATCCATGCAAGATTTAGCCAGAAATAAACAGGAATCTCACCTGTTCAGCTGTTGCTGGGTTGGCCACCAAGATCTCAACTGGATCTCTTAATTCTGTGTAGTCAAATTTGTAGAGCAGAATCAACTATGTCGGCAAAGACAACATGATACAAGGCGAAAGAGTGATTCATCACTCTTGGGGGCATGATGTTTGCATGAACTATTTGCAGAGTGACCAATGGCCAGGAGTCCTATGACTGAGTAGTACTGGACTTGGTCATCCCGAGTGCAATCGACCAACAGTACTGACAAATGATGCCAAGTGTGATTTCGAACTGTGAATGTGCAGAGGTACCTTATCATCATACATTTGCTCATCCTGATACAGAAGTAGTACTGGGAAATGTGTCTAATTCTACACAACCATATGCATAATTGAGTTTGAAGTTTGTGGATCCAAGAGCAATTGAATTTTGTTCATATAAGGGATAATCAGAGGAGCCTCAAAAATCAAGTCGCAAGACATTTTCTAAGCGAAATAGACTTCGTTTAATTTGATTAGAACCAACTTGGTGATTAACTTTGTTCTTATTCGTTTTTGGCTGTTGTGCCCTAGGGAAGATTGTGGTATATTTTACTTATTTCCATATGCATCTGATTAGTCATTGTATCATTTTATGATCTGTGTGTGTGACAATTGAAATACAATAAACTTGAATTAAATTTGAAATAAAATTTGAATTACTGTGAAAGGATACTACATTGAACATACTATATTGATGTAATCCTAGTAGCTCACATTCCAAAGTAAATGCTCAAAATACTATCAGGTAGTGTTTACAAATATTTGATACACATTCTGTGAAAATTAGTGGATTCAGAAACATCAATCAAAGTATTTGAAGGGAAAGTGAGAGTAATTTTGTTAACTACTATCTCTTTTTTTTGTGTGATGTTGATTGCACTTACTTTACGAATACCATGGCGATCCATATCTTTGGCAAATCTTTGAACTAGTTCTCGAGCTCTGTCTTCATATTGTTTTCTGTTAGTTTTTAATTCAAGAGCCAACACACTGTATGAAAACCACAATAACATGTCATGAAATAATTGACTTGTACCCATATAACAAGTAAGAAGTTTGTTATTCAGACATTGTGGGATTAAGCTGCGTGCAATGTTTGTATAATGAATTTGAATACTATCTAGTGATATGCTTCTGTGCACATCTAATGCTAAAACTAATTAGACTCATTTAAATTTATACCGTAGATCTGATAACAATTAATTTTTACTTCTACGAGAGCTGTATGCAAGAATTACACATTGCCAGAAGTGAATGTTCTAGATCCTATTAAGTTTTAGCAATCAAATAATCAACTACTTTTTCTGTCCTATTTTTCTTTAGATAATAGGCCATCGTGACTGCCTAAGTAACCAGTATCTCCTAATGACAAGCACTCGGCCACAAAAAGATGGCAACAGCTTTTGAAATGATGTACGGTAAATAGTGTGCAATGCCATAATAATCGCTCACTGCAACCTTTACTCAATTGAAAAAAAAACAGCAACTACAACTACAACCAAAAAAATAACAAAACAAACAATTGTAAGGAGTTATCACAGTTTTGAACCTAACCCTAGACAAGCTTGTTTTAACCAGGATAATTTACCGTGTAACTAATCTGAACAAAGCATTATACATCAGTGTAAATATTTGCAGCAGAACAAACTTAATGTACACTTTTATTGTCTTTAGGAAATGGAGTAACTTCACCTTAATAATTTTTTTCTTCTTGAGCTGGTGCTAATTTTTCCATTGTAAAGTAGGCTTCAAGGATAAACATGCATTCACCTCTGTGAACTTAGGCCATATATATATTATATATATATATATATATATAAACCAAAATCTCAATTGAGACTTGTTTGTGGGGCTCACTTTTCTCTCCCAATCATAGTAAATTGAAGTTGAGAAAGTTTAAGAAAAGTTTATAGTGACAAATAGCTAATTTAAAATTTACAAAAAAAAATTGCTTTAAGTTTATTTTCATGATTTGATGACCTTAACCGTGACTTTTTGCTTGTAGTTCATGACTCTCTTACTAGCTTGTTGTTTGTTATCCTGTTGTAGCTATAACTGCACTCATAATGATTAGGTAAATACTGGTAGACTGTTATTATTTATTATTATTTAATAATATTATAGTAACCTCAATGATGAAAGCATGCTGAAAACAGATTGTTGGAGCAATAATTTTTTATGGGATACACATGAAGGAGTGGTGAAAGTTATCTATATGATAATATGTGAAAAATATGTTTTTCCGTCTACGGGAAAACCGGGCACAACACGGCGTGCATAAACATCGAGAAAAAATCGATCGACTTCTCAAAAATGTATTGTTTCAAGCCGACGGAAGGGAACGGTTAGGTCTATTATAGCGGGAACGACTTTAGCTACGATGATAAAACTTGGAGAGCTCAATATATGGACGCCGACAACTCTGTAAGTGCAAAAAAATTTTTTTCGAAGGGTGCCACGTTGTGCCTGGTTTTCCTATAGACGGTCACATATGCTTGTGTGTCAGTAACGACAATGATGATGACCAAACTCTTCTTCGAGCAACGAGCTCACTACAGAAGCCACACCCCCACTCCCACCTACTGGGTCCTTATAAGCTATGCTTTGACTACAATTGAGTGTATTCCTGAATAATTCATGAGCAGATCAGAATTGGTAAGTGTTAACATTACCTGAATGGGATAAACTATTAACAAAGGGAAAAAAATGGGAGAAAATTAAAAAGCTATCTCATCAGGTTGAATCTGCAACTGCTGAAAGCCTATAAACCCAAAACATACATAACAGCATATTGGTCTTTTGTGAAAATATGTCGATGTTTCTAGCTAGTAAATATTATTTAGTAATTATAATCTTTACTTGCAACAAACCTGTCCAAAGGATCTAAAGGCTCAGGAGACATTAGCAATCCATACACATTATCCAGTAAAGATCTCACTTTTGTCTTGGGTACATATCTGGAATCCAAACTGCTGTGACAAATACGACCATTGCTATTGATATTGCAATGATAAATCTATGAGAAAGACATACATGTTATTACAATGTAATACGTAATAGTTAAAGTCAGTTCATTGGAAAATGTGGGTTAAAATTGTCTGAGCCTGAGAGTGCAGCTTAAGGACAGTAAGGACAAGGAGCATTTAGATGACCTATGATCTAAGGTAGCCTTAAGTCTGCATCCTCCTTCTATCTTTCTGTCTATAAATATTAGCATCTGGTTAGATCGGAAGGCACTACAGCTAGCTCCTTCATCATATAATATATGACTTAAAATATTCCTGTAAAAACATCCTGGGTCAACAAAGACAGGAAACCTGTTTTCTATGGGACAAAATGTACTAAGTAATTGAAAAAAAAGTAAATCATTTCTAGTCATTCAATAACAGTCAAAGGGAATATGTAAGTTGCAATTACTAAACTTGTCTCGGGAATATTACATCATGATATTAATTTGAACCTACTTACAGTGCGTCCAGCTTAAAGAGTGAACTTTCTGAAATTTATGATGCTATCACAAAAACCACTGTAATAATATGAAGTATGCATGATCAATATCTAAATTTTTGAAAAGTTACACATTATTGGCAT
>WLWI01005549.1_pt1 | contig 10508 bp, 5 predicted proteins | sample 6701501 | NCBI WGS metagenome assembly WLWI01 (sample SAMN12718690, study PRJNA515312) | sponge metagenome | isolation source: marine sponge | host: Mycale hentscheli | place: New Zealand: South Island, Marlborough, Capsize Point | collected 2014-11-01
TTACAGGATGATTCAAGTAATCAATCCTTTCTATTACATTGTAATAATCAAGGATACTGGAATTGGAGTACTTTATTCTCTACCGGGTCAATGAGGAATATTACTGGTAAGTTTTACAGGACTCTTTAATTTACAGTGTGTAATCAACAATCAGTGTCTTTGAATTTAATTATTATTACTGATAATATAATAAAATTATTATTAAACATCATGTTAAGTTTAATTAACATATTGGCTGTACATAATGGCGTTTAGTTGCTACTATGATAGCAAACTTAGTTTTAGTTGTGTTGGCATAATGCTGTCATTTTATGCTAACAACTAGTTAGATATTCTGTACACAAATGCTTGCAGTGACAAGATTTTTTTCATGAACTTTTTTATTCAGATAATGACACTGAATTTGAGCAAGTAAGTAACAATCCAATTTATTCATTTGTCAAGTACTGTACCTATAAGTTTTATATTTCTCTCAATACTGACACACTGTAGTTTATACTTTAGAGAGGACATTTAAAATGGCAAAAATTAATAAAAGTATTATTAATTATATGCAGTGTTACAAATACAACTAGAGGTTGGAGGAGGTGAATGGATTATTTGGTATCATTTGTGCTGAAAATGCTACGTATTCTACATAGTTTTACTTTTCTTATATATCTACTAAATAATATTTAATATTTATTTTAATTTCCATAGTAACTGTCAAAATAATTAAAATGGTTTGGCTCCGCCTTCATTAGTGATTAAAAGAAACATGAGAAAATAAAATATATCAATAATAATGCATTGATTTGGCCACAATATGGTTTTGCTTGGAGGTATTGAGGAAATGTAGTGGAAAGCTCAGACAACAATACAGTAATTGCTAAATGAAAGATGATTGCACATTGGAACAAATAATTAAGTGAAAACTTATAATTTTAACAGTATATAAAAACAATCCTAAGAGATTGAGAACAAAAACTGCATCAATCCATGATGTTGCTCCAAACTGGACTAATTTTGAATCTGGACTCCACATTAATTGTTTTTCTTTCTTTTTTTTTTGTTGATGTTATCGTATTCTAAAAACGTTCTCTTCATTAAATCCTGTTCCCATACTAACACTTATACTTTGTCCAGGCCTTTCCACTACATTTTTCCAAATGTCCCCTAGCAAAACCTATATTGCCACCAAGTCAATGCATTTAATATTATATTTTTTTTACTGTTTTTAACAGTCACTGATGGAGGCTCAACGCAAGTTAAAAATATTAAATATTGTTGAGATAAGTAAGCTTTTTACATAGTAGCTAAAAAGGGATCTTTATGAAAATATATTAATCTTGATACATAATATTATATATATAATATGCATACACATAATGATATACATTGTATATAAATTAAATTTCATACATATTAAATAGGTATACTGGAATATGCACTTGAACTTAAAAATTAATTCTGTATCTTTTTATTGAAAGAGCATATCAAGAGTCTTTATCAGATATACCTTACAAATGAGGAGTATGTAATATTATAACTGCTGCATGGTTGAACGAAAGTAGTGTCGATTAGTTAATGTGGATACCATTTGGCAGTCTTTTTGCAGAGCACATAAGCAAGTTGTAAGAAGATGTATTAATTGTCATGGAACACTCTCACCAACAACCGTAAATATATTTGTCCTGATAGATTGTTATTAAATTATGTTTTATGAAAATTGTAACTTTGGAGTTCATGCTTTAAAAAAGTGTACAAAATACACTCCAAGAGTATGAATTCCTACTTAACAATCATCATACCTATGGTATGATATTGAAATGTATGACTATCATGCTTAAAAAGCATGATAGTCATACTTCGTTTTTTAATGTGTACCACCGCATATACTGGAAAGGTACCAGGGTGTAATGAGAGTTTCGACTGTAGAAGATCAAGAGTGTTGGAATCCATCGAAACCTTCTCTCACCCCAGCACCATGGCTGGGGTGAAATCAGAACTGCATATGCCACTGATCATGCAAAAGACCTGCCAATTATCATCTAATCATCACTACACTTTCATTCAACCACACAATGCTTTCATTCATTAGCATTATATTTATTGTTTCATTCTCATTCCTCACTTATCGTATAGCAGATGAAGACTCTCTGGTCAAAACATCCTAACTTACTATATGTTCTATCATTAATGCCCCCAATTAATAACCTTAATAAGATAGAATTGCTCAGTAATGAGCCTGTACCATATTATGTTAGTATTTATTTATTTATTTGTTGCTAATAGATTACTACAGGTACAACAATCAATTGTAACTGTTCCCAATGTATGAGTGATAATCAATCGAAATATATAAATGTTGCAATTATTTCAAGTATTGCATCATCAACGTGTTTGCTTGGAGTAGTTGTTGGTGGAGTTGGATTAAAATTGGGACTTACTATTAAAAACTTTAAAAAGAAATGTTTTCAATGCAATTGTGAAACCAATATTCCTGTTTATGAAGATATTAGTTTGGAACGGAAAGTTGAAGTGTCTACTAACATTGCTTATGAAGATGTACGAACAATAAAATAGATTAATATATATACTAACACTGTAGTGTTTATGGTTTAGCTAAATAACAAAGCAGAGCTATTTTTGTACATATATTAAATTTAAAAAAATTGTTTTAATGTGTCTTGTTGCTAATGGTTTAAATGTTACTTCCATTAGATATTACCACTGCCATCAAAACTTTAGTGAAAATGATATATTTATTGTCATAAACTAGTAATTATTTCAGGAAAGTAATATAGTTACTATTCCTATTATTGTTGGGGGGGTCTCATTTTATTTTCAGTGAATTTATTAGTAGAGTAGAGCTAAGTCCTTGCATGTCCTACTACCTTGCAATCACATCCATAGTAGCTATTTGCTAATCAATAATTTATTCGAAAATTAAATTTGGACCAACATTCCATAAATTCAATGTAATAATCACTAGCATAGGGTGTTCTGTAGAATTACTTTTCGGCAATTACTGAAATTAAAGTGTAACTGGGGTGAAAATTTTTTCCACCAAATACCATGAAAAGTACTCTCATATCATTTATAAACATGACCCAAAACCAAAACTGATTGAATGCTTCATAATAACTACAGTCTTTACAGTTATTTAGCTTCCTTACAATTCAAATATCTTGTGGGTTGGCCTTCACGATAATGTAGATAAGGTTTCCTGTCTTGGCTTTTTCTGCTTATATACACTGGATTATTGATTTTTAGGCCAGGGCTATGACATTTAGGCTACATCTAGGGCAATTTAGGTTGATGCCGCTATATCACATTTTAGGATAGGACTACGGATTTTTAGGTTTAGACTAAAATTTTATAGGCTGGGACTAAGCTGGAACTATGGCTTTTAGGCTACAAACATGGCTGATTATTATGAGGCTGGGACTATGGCTTTTAACTTAGCAGATTTCCCAGACATCAGGTATGAAAAGGTATCCTCCTTTTTGTATTTTAGATAGAGTATTGACCATTATTTATCGCTAAGCAACCAACTCTCTTACTCCAATTAATTTTATGTGCTCAGACTGGCCTAACGAAAATTTTATTGCTTAACTTCACACCCAGTGTACACCCGAAATGTAGATAGATATGTACTTTAAATTTTGTTACAGCATGCACATGAAGGCAACATATCAGGATCATTATACTGAATTATGCAGTTACAGAACTTACACTAACAGCTCCTTTATTCTCTTATAGTAATAAGGTGTTTGCAGAACCCAAACGTCCAAACCGATCTTATTGCTTTATATAATGTCTGGTAAATCTCAGCATCCGATATACCCTATTGCATTATGCATTGACACACAAACAAGCATTTTAACAACTGTACAGTTTTAAAAATGAGGAGTTCAGGGAGTGGGGTTCCAGTTACTGCGGAAATTAAAATTCCCTTGGATGGTCACAGTAACTCTTCTTGGGAGTAAAAAAAAAAATGTGTATATAGCATAGTCTGACGAAGAAGCATAACAATCACTGAAGGTTAGCAATTCTACTGCGAACTAAATTAAAAGAATGATGTTTCTTCATCCCATGCTTAACATCCATCTCCCTTGTGATACTTACCATTCACTGGGTGTGAAGTTAAGCAATAAAATTTTTAAATGTTTTGTGTGCGTAGTCTACCAATCTAGGATCCTAGGTGAAGCACCTTTGTCAGAATTGATATGCTGTTTTTGTCTGTACTGGTTCATACATAATCGATGATCAGAAGTTCCAAAATTAAAAAAAATAGAGGACTCATACTTAAAAAAAACTTAAGGTTTTGAACTACCAAGGTTGTTACAATTCTCTCTGCAATGCTATGGCTGCCATAATCACTCTTTACTGTCAGAGTTCATAGTCCCAGCTTAAAAAGCTGACCAATAAATCATACCTCTAGACCAAAATATCACAGTCCCTGCCTGCAAAATCATAGTCCAAGCCTAAAAATCTATATAATCCTGGCCGAAAAGCCATAATTCTAAGTTAAAAGTCATAGTACCAGCCTCATAATAATCAGCCATGTTTGTAGCCTAAAAGCCATAGTTCCAGCTTAGTCCCAGCCTATAAAATTTTAGTCTAAACCTAAACATCCGTAGTCCTATCCTAAAAAGTGATATAGCATCAACCTAAATTGCCCTAGATGTAGCCTAAATGTCATAGCCCTAACCTAAAAAGCAATAATCCAGCGTATATAAGCAGAAAAAGTCAAGACAGGAAACCTTATCTACATTATCGTGAAGGCCAACCCCCACAAGATGATCTGAATTGTAAGGAAGCTAAATAACTGTAAAGACTGTAGTTATTATGAAGCGTCTAATCAGTTTTGGTTTTGGGTCATGTTTATAAATGATATGAGAGTACTTTCCATGGTATTTGGTGGAAAAAAAATTCACCCCAGTTACACTTTAATTTCAGTAATTGCCGAAAAGTAATTCTAAACCACAGAGCAGTGATTATTACATTGAATTTATGGAATGTTGGTCCAAATTTAATTTTCGAATAATAATTATTGATTAGCCTATAGCTACTATGTATGTGATTGCAAGGTAGTAGGACTTAGCTCTACTCTACTAATAAAATCACTGAAAATAAAATGAGACGCCCCCAACAATAATAGGTATAGTAACTGTATTACTTTCCTGAAATAATCACTAGTTTATGACAATGAATATATCACTTTCACTACTATTAAAGTAAGTTTTGATGGCAAAGCAATATTATGTAATGGAAGTAACATTTCAACCATTAACAACAAGACACATTTAAAAAAAATTTATTTATTTATTATATGTACAAAAATAGCTCTGCTTTGTCATTTAGTTAAACCATAAACACTACAGTGTTAGTATATTAATCTATTTTATTGTTCGTACATCTTCATAAGCAATGTTAGGAGACACTTGAACTTTCCGTTCCAAACTAATATCTTCATAAACAGGAATATTGGTTTCATAATTACAATTGTGTTGAAAACATTTCTTTTTAAAGTTTTTAATAGTAAGTCCCATTTTTAATCCAACTCCACCAACAACTACTCCAAGCAAACATGTTGATGATGCAATACTTGAAATAATTGCAACATTTATATATTTCGATTGATTATCACTCATACATTGGGAACAGTTACAATTGGTTGTTGTACCTGTAGTAATCTATTAGCAACAAATAAATAAATAAATACTAACATAATATGGTACAGGCTCATTACTGAGCAATTGTATCTTATTAATTAGGGGCATTTATCATAGAACATAATAGTTAGTTAGTCTTCTTCTGCTATACAATAAGTGAGGAATGAGAATGAAACAATAAATAAAATGCTAATGAGGTGAATGAAAGCAATGTGTGGTTGAATGAATGTGTAGTGATGATTAGATGATATTTGGCAGGTCTTTTGCATGATCAGTAATATATGCTGTTCTGATTTCACCCAGCCATGGTGCTGGGGGGAGAGAAGGTTTCGATGGATTTTAACACTCTTGATCTTCTACAGTCGAAACTCTCATTACACCCTGGTACCTTCCCAGTATATGCGGTGGTAAAGCAAGATAGTCATACATTTCAATATCATACCATAGGTATGATGATTGTTAAGTAGGAATTCATACTCTTGGTGTGTATTTTGTACACTTTTTTAAAGCATGAACTCCAAAGTTACACTTTTCATAAAACATTATTTAATAGCTATCTATCAGGACAATATAATTATATAGGTGAGAGTGTTCCATGCCAATTAATACATCTTCTTACAAAATGCTTATGTGCTCTGCAAAAAGACCTGCCAAATGTTATCCACGTTAACTAATCGACACTACTTTCGTTCAACCATGCAGCAGTTATAATATTACATATATGTATATACCTCTGTAAGGCACTCCTCATTTGTAAAGTATATCTGATATAGACTCTTGATTCAAAATATTTTATAACTTCCTATATGCTCTTTCAACTATATAATATATAAAAAGATACAGAATTAATGTTTAAGTGTTCAAGTGCATATTCCAATATACCTATTTAATATTATATGTATGTATGAAATATAATTTATATACAATGTATATCATTATGTGTATGTATAATATGTATCAAGATTAATATATTTTCATAAAGATCCCTTTTTACTACGTAAAAAACTTACTTATCTCAACAATAGTAACTTGTGTTGAGCCTCCATCAGTGACTGTTAAAAACAGTGAAAAATATATAATATTAAATGTATTGACTTGGTGGCAATATAGGTTTTGCTAGGGGACATTTGAAAAAATGTAGTGGAAAGGCCTGGACAAAGTATAAGTGTTAGTATGGGAACAGGATTTAATGAAGAGAATGTTTTTAGAATACGATAACATCAACCAAAAAAAGAAAGAAAAACAATTAATGTGGAGTCCGGATTCAAAATTAGTCCAGTTTGGAGCAACATCATGGATTGATGGAGTTTTTGTTCATAATCTCTTAGGTTTGTTTTTTATATCCTGTTAAAATTATAAATTTTCACTTAATTATTTGTTCCAATGTGCGATCATCTTTCATTTAGCAATTACTGTTATTATTGTCTGAGCTTTCCACTACATTTCCTCAATACCTCCAAGCAAAAACTATATTGTGGCCAAATCAATGCATTATTATTGATATATTTTATTTTCTCACGTTTTTTTTAAATCACTAATGAAGGCGGAGCCAAACCATTTGAATAATTATTTTTACAGATACTACGGAAATTAAAATAAATATTAAATATTATTTAGTAGATATATAAGCTATGCAGAATACGTAGCATTTTCAGCACAAATGATACCAAATAATCCATTCACCTCCTCCAACCTCTAGTTGTATTTGTAACACTGCATATAATTAATAATACTTTTATTAATTTTTGCCATTTTAAATGTCCTCTCTAAAGTATAAACTACAGTGTGTCAGTATGGAGAGAAATATAAAACTTATAGGTACAGTACTTGACAAATGAATAAATTGGATTTTTTTTTTTACTTACTTGCTCAAATTCAGTGTCATTATCTGAATAAAAAAGTTCATGAAACAAATCTTGTCACTGCAAGCATTTGTGTACAGAATATCTAACTAGTTGTTAGCATAAAATGACAGCATTATGCCAACACAACTAAAACTAATTTTGCTATCATAGTAGCAACTAAACACCATTATGTACAGCCAATATGTTAATTAAACTTAACTTGATGTTTAATAATAATTATATTAATATTATCAGTAATAATAATTAAATTCAAAGACACTGATTGTTGATTACACACTGTAAATAAAAGAGTCCTGTAAAACTTACCAGTAATATTCCTCATTGACCATGTAGAGAATATAGTACTCCAATTCCAGTATCCTTGATTATTACAATGTAATAGAAAGGATTGATTACTTGAATCATCCTGTAACAATGCTATTGTGCTGTGATTAACAAATGTAATATAGCTTTTCAGAAATAGTTGGTTAGACCCTATGAGATTAATGGGCATCTTCCTAAAATAATAAAATCACATTGTTATCGAATTTTAAGATTGTCATAGGGGTATTTACCAAAATAAAAAACAGAGTTGTATAATCCATTTGCACAAATAGACACATTGGTGGTATACTCCGTGTTGTTTTGTAGAAGAATAAAAGAAGTTGAACAGTCATTTACTGCATGTACATCAGTTGATGATGATGATGAAATAGAGACATTAAACTGGTTATAAAAATTAACTCTGCTACAATTCCAAATAGCAGTAAAGTTGAAAGTATTTTTTTGAACGAGACTATTTTGTACAATTTCTATGTATGAAGGTAACAGATCTAAAATGATCAGTAAATACATACAGTAACATTTATTTTACTAATGAAGCAGATATAATTATTGGCATAGTGAAACAGAGTATGGTCAGAAATTGGTTTTCCTTTACTGAAAGTACCCAGCAGGTTTTCTACATTAAAACCATAAAATTAGTTCTCCATAATTGTAATTTCTGCTAGTCAATAAAAAAATTTTTTTTATCAAATGATTAAACCATTCTAAGAGCAGTTATCAGTGTGTGAATGATAGTGAAGATAAGTAATTGTTGGGGGGAAGTTGTTGTTATGATAGAGCTATGATTGATGAAACAACTATAGCTGAAAGTTTATTCTGTCAAACAATTGTATATTGAAGGCCATCAACCAGTATCAGGATTATATCATAAAGAGTTAGAAAAAAATTTACTATGTCTTTACTTTCGAAATTCAATATACTGATTATGATAAGCAGGAAATACCAGGAAAAAAACTTCAGCAGTGAAGAGTGGCTAGTCAACACTAAATATAAAGTGATTTTAATTCTCGTTGGAAGTCTGTTCACTATTATATATATGAAGGGTATGACAATGATATTTTTAATTTATATCAGTAGATGCTGGCATCAGATTCAATACTCTCAGGATACCATGTCCTCTGCTATTATGTTGCAATAATAGTAAAGTGAAAACTATTTTTATCACGAAGTTTAAGGAAATAAATCAAGATAATGGAAAGAGTTCTGACTATTTTTTTTCCCAAGAGTGAAACTTCCATCTAGAAAGTTGGTATAATTTTTAATAATAATAATATACAACATTCTTTATACTATCAATGAGAATAAAAATCTGCTGGTCGCTTTTGTTAAAACATTTTTATTGAAAAATGCTTCCCTCTAGTATGAATTTACTTCTCATTGATAGTATAAGGATATTCTAGACTATTATTATTCACAATTGTTGTAAAACTCCTTCCATGAACTCAGGTTTTCCACAAAGTTCAATAATACAAGTTGTTCTAATGATGTTGTTACTACATTTTCACTAAGCATGATTATCTAACAAGAAATATGCAAACTATTCTAAAGCTTAATAACTACAGTATTTTCTCATACAAGGAATATTTATCTGGCATAATCATATTTATTCAACTCAAACTAAAAATGAAGACAATATAAGTGATAAATATTATTTTTCAAGACAATTATAAAAAAAAAACACTTGATGCTTGACTAAAGTTTAATGTTGTAGTTTGTACCAAATTATATTTGGTGCAATTCCAAAAAATCATAATAATATTAAAGAAAGATTTATTACTTCTCACTAACACTGCTTATTCTACTACTGCAGATATGAAGTATAGACACATTATGAAGATGTATGTATTGTATGAGCTCCCTTTCTTGCAATGCTGAAGAAAAAATAAGAACAAAAACTCAAGTCATTTTATATTTACCGTAAACATGTTTAGAGCACCTTCTAAAGAAAGATAAGACATTTTTGAGTATCGTCATGACTATTAATTCAACTCTGAAGCTAAACTGAAAGTAGAACTGCTAGATTAGAATGTGTTGGATAATCCCAACTAAAAGAGCAATATAGCCAAATAAACAAACATTTCTACTGAATTTAGCTGAGAGTTAGCTTCATTTAATTGAATAAAAATTACTGAAAGCAGAACCACTTGACTAAGAAAGCTGTGGAGTGATCCCTAAAAAAAGAAAGCAACAACATATGACCCATTAAACAAAATATCTAGATAAGTGAATTGCCAGTGAATTTCTGTTTGCAATATTCTCCGTAACATTTTGTCCTACAAATTCAACAATGAAAGCCAAAAGAACCAGCTAAAATCTGAAGTCAGTGAACATAAAACTGAACAGAATGGTTAATAGAGTGGGTCATTCTGAACCAAATAAAAATGTTCTCTTGTCTTACATTGAGGGGGTCAAAATAATCTGTGAAGGAAGACCAGGAGAACTGGGGTTTTTACAAGGGTGGCATTTGACACTGTGACACCAGTATTATACCACAATGTAATAAAATAATGTCAAGCATATGGTATAAAATCCTCTGCACCCGTCTTTGCACATCCTAGTAGCTTGACTTGCTTCTCTATGCTTGCTCCCAATAAGATCTGAAATCAAACCTTATCCATATATACTCTAAATAATTGCATTAGTAAAACACTATCCTAAG
>WLWI01005550.1_pt1 | contig 10508 bp, 6 predicted proteins | sample 6701501 | NCBI WGS metagenome assembly WLWI01 (sample SAMN12718690, study PRJNA515312) | sponge metagenome | isolation source: marine sponge | host: Mycale hentscheli | place: New Zealand: South Island, Marlborough, Capsize Point | collected 2014-11-01
AGGTATAACCTGCAGTATATTTTTTGTCTGTTCTTCCTCAGTGATACTTGGTGTGAGTGTTCAGTAATGAAATAGACTTTTACCATAGATCTACTTGACATACACTGAAAAGATTTGTTGAAGATGGATTTGGATTTGGTTTATTTGAGCACCAACATACATGAACATCAGTCATTTATATAAAGAGAAAAGTAAAAAATACAAGAATACGAAATATGTAATTCTAAAGGAACAAATGTAATGATGAACAAGCAAAGGAGTCTCAAATCAGAAGCACTAAAAAGCAATTGTACAAGACAATAATCTTATTTCCATAGTGGCCCTGGACTTCCGATACACAATATTATTGGCGCAAGTAGTATGGCAGTCTCCTCGGTGTCACAGCGTCGATATGTTGACCACCACAATACAGTGACACAGCGTAATCATTCCAGCTGTCAAGAATGATGGATGGGTGACAGGTGACCTTGGTGGTCGGGAATCGAGACGTTGACCTTTGGGGTCGATCTCGTTTCAAGAAATTCCTTTTCCCACAGTCTCATTTTGATTTTTTTTCCCCGCCATTTCGACTTTCTCGCCGGAAAGACTACCAGTATGCGGTATTGATAAGCAGAAATAAAGAAAAATCCAGTCACATTTGCAATGAGTTCAGACAAGTTTCTAGCCTTTCCAAAACATGAAGAATGAAGACTCCGTTTTAGATTCGAATGACAAAAGAAAACGGGATTCCCAAAACATCAGTCCAAACTAATGGAGTTGAGGTCAAAGGTCTCCTCCTTTCCAGTCACCAAATATGCCGAATAGAAGCTAAAACGGGGTAACTGTTGATTTACGATGACAGCCGTTGATAAGAAACTGGGATTCTCATGGCATCAAAGGGTAACTAATGGAGTCGAGGTCAAAGGTCCCCAACCGTTCCAGACATCTAGTCTACCATGTGGAAGATAAAACGTGATAACGGTTAATTTAAGTTGACAGCCGTTGGTAATAACTCGTAATCAGTGCATTACCTCCTGAGCAGAAAACTAGTTAAAACTGGTTTAAATCTAGTTTAACCGGTTGAGACCAGTTCGGATACAAAGCGTAAACAATGGAGCATCTAAAACCGCGCGGTGACAACAGCTGGACTAGTTCGGTTACGGCGTATAAATAGGAGTCCGCCTGTAGTCAGTCTTCAGTTCCAGTTACGACCGCAGCAACGCAGTAGAAGGGCCAGCAACAACGAAGTAAAGAAGAATGAAGACCATTAAGCTGAGTGCCGAGACAAAGTTGACCGTCAGCAGATCGCAAAAGTTTAAGTCCGTTCAAGTGGAATTACAGAAGAAGAAGGACGATGGTACCACGAAAAAGGCTTTTCTCACGACCAAGGCTTGCAAGAAGCTGCTCGCCTTGAAGGATGAGATAAAGTCCGTGGCCACAGTACTCCGTCGAAGAGAAGTCCCTCTGGTCCGACCAGCCGACGTCGACAACGGTGAGCAGGATGAATCCGAGACCTCGGCAACTTCCTCTGTAGGAGAGAGAGCTGTGGAACTAGCAGTCGATGACAAGAAAGCCGTCACTGTTCGTAAGTGGACCGATGACGGTCGGTTGACGGTGACCCTGCAGACGCTGAAAGATGGTCAGAAGCAGCCCGCCTTTGCCTTTCACTTATCCGAGGAGGAGTGGACGGCTATGTCTGAGCGAGGAAGGGGAGAGATACTGGAGGAGATTCAGACCCTATCCAAAGCCGTGTACACCGAACCCGATGACAGAATCAAGATGTACCGATGGATGACTGTCAAGCTGGATGGTTCGGGGGTTGGAGCCGTCGGCCGGCAGTGGGAGTACCTCGAAAATCGAGCTCAAGAAGAAGCTCAAGAAGTGGTGCAGCCCGGGGAAAAGATTATGCTGGAGTATAAAATGGTATCACCGCCTACTCGCGAACAGTTGTACACGGCCGTCCAAATCTACCTCCTTCGAACAGCAGTGACTGATCTCATCCGTGCCAATTGCGGGGGCTGCCAGACGGACCACGGTAGTCAAACTCATCACATGGGACCGGGAGGATGTCTGGATTCCGAAGCGACATCGATATGGTACCAGGAAGCTGTGTCTAAACTTTCACCTATGACTATCGCTGAGCTGTTTCACTCCGCTGCATCCAGCTTAAATCTACCGACTTCGGGATCCACAGCAGTCGCAGGGGCTTGTACCTTGACATCGGACCAGATCATGAAAGTGGTGACTGGAGAGGAGGAATGGAGTCATCCAGAATTAGAAGAACTGTGCGCTAAAATTGTACATCGGGATACCAAAGCCGTACAATATGTCAACGGCTTAGCAGCGTGAACATTGTCATGAGACTGTATTGATGTGTCTTTGATTTCTGTGAATATAACGAGAAAATAAAATATGCCTATTGGAAAAAAAAAAGATCACTGACTTGTTTTGTGTATCAGCTATAAAACAGTGACACTATACCGGAAAGCCCTATTTTATCATTCAAAGTGTTAAAGGAAACGTAAGTGCATTTTGAATGCACTCTATGGTGCCATGCGAAATAAAACTGTTTAGAAAAGAAAGTCTTTACATCAGTATGGTGGTTAGTGCTTGTTGCATCATAGAACAAGGAACTGCAAAAATCAAAAAGGTAATCAATCTCAAAGGTTTTATGCTTGCCTCTCTCTGGTACAGCACACTCAACAGATCGGCTCGTTGGTCAAGTGGTATGATGCTCGCTTTGGGAGCGAGAGGTCCCGGGTTCGATTCCTGGACGGGCCAGAATCCATTTTGAGATAGTGATGCAATCAGTTTATCAGTAACCCGCCAACAAAATGAATATTATCTTACAAACTTCTAAACACAGCCCCACTGTTATAAGATTTCAGGTTATCCGTAATGGTCTCTGCTGCCTCTTTCCAATAGACACTTGTTTAATAATATATCTATTAAGCTAGGTAAGTCTGTATCACTCCCTCTCTCTCACTCAATAGCATTGCCCCACTTTTGTTTTCACCAGTAAGTATCAGTATCCATAAACCTGTCAGAATTAGTACAGTTGTCTACTACCAGGTGGCAGCTCTATCCGCTAACAATACTGAGCAGACTGGTAGTCTTGAAATCCGGCATTGCATCATGACCACTTTGTATTGCATCATAACCGCTATGTATTGCATCATAACCACCATGTATTGCATCATCAACCTGTATTGCAGCATCTTCCGGTTGTACAGGACGGTCAGCAAATGCCTCGGCATGTGACCAGTGGTTTCTTGGACGATAATTGAGTCAGCAGCCAAGCATCGAGCATTGTCCGAGTAATCATCGACTGCAATAGTCTAGAAAGACAGTATTTCGGTTGACTCAACATAAGCACCCTTTACAGTTGCATAAAACTGATGACGCATCACAATCACTGCTCACATTTGCTCTCGACACAGCAGACGACGTCAGCTCGCTAAAATAGTAGGATGGTACACGGAGAAGGAGTAGAGGATGATGAATGGCGGATATTTGGCAGACGAGTTCCCAAGCAAGAAGCTGTGTTTATTAGTCAAGTCATTCTCATTTATATGGTAGTTATAACGTGCATCTTTAACCTATCGCTTACTTCGACCAACAGCAACCTGTGGACAGCATTGCTCAGCAGTAGCATCGGTTATATTCTCCCGAACCCTTCGATAAAGAAAAATCCTCGACCTCACCCGTCCGTCTTTGAAATCACTCCTTCATCGACGGCACCTTCTAGTCTTCATGCCCCGAGCAGGTCGACGTCGAGGTCGTAGAGGCCGGGGTGGTGCAGGAGTAGAAGATGGCATCGTATTTCCCAGACGACCCACTCCCGAACAACTGGAACGTTTAAACAGATACTTAGCCCGGTTGTATTACGATGAGACGGCCGGTGGAGGATACGGAACACCCTTGAAGCTATGGCACGAAGTCAGACGCAGGGGTTACTACACCAATGTCGGCTTGCGAAGAATTGAGAAGTTTCTTAACGGGTTGGCACCTTACACTTTATTCAGACCTTCCAGAGGGAAATACCCTGTACCGCCGGTTGTTGTCTACGGACCTCTGGAACAGTTTGACATGGATTTGGTCGACGTCAGTAGGCAAGCTGACGCCAACGACGGAACTCGCTTCTTGCTGACCGCGATAGACGTGTTTACCAAGTACGCTTACGCCGTCCCTTTGACGAGTAAACAGGGCCAGGTGGTCGCAGAAGCTGCTGAGGACATCTTTAATGATAGGCAGCCGAAAAGGGTCTGCTCCGATAGAGGTTCGGAATTCAAAAGCCAACAGTTCCAGAGACTACTGAAAGATCGAGGAATCCATCACTTCTACGCAGGAGGTAGTGGTAAATGTACCGTTGTTGAACGGTTTCACCGCACGCTGAAAGGTAGGATTGCTCGATTTCAACATCACAGAAACACGGAACGATACATCGATCATTTGCAAGGTATCGTGGAAGGTTACAACAAGACTTACCATCGCACCATTAAACGGCGACCCGTAGACGCTGACGGTGCTGAACATAGAGCCGATGTGTTCCACGACAGCTACGCGGACAAACCCCTACCTCGACCCACCTCGTTCAAGCTGAAGATCGGTGACAAGGTGAGGATTGCCGCAGAACGTCACCCATTCCTGAGGGAGCACTTTCAACGGTGGTCAGAGGAGATTTTCGAAGTGACCCGACGATGGAGACAACGAAATGTTAACATGTACAAGATAAAGGATTGTGCCGACGAACCAGTAGTCGGTTCTTTCTACGGGGCCGAATTGACCAAAGTCGAAACTGACGAGAACCAACTTTACAGAATAGAAAGGGTGCTCGACGAGCGAGTTGACGCGAACGGTGTAAAAATGGTAAAAGTCAAATTTGCGGGGTACCCGGAACGGTGCGGTGAATGGATGCCTAGAAGAAATATCCGAGCAGCCCGGTAACTGTATCCATTTAGATTCTGGACAGCCGACGGAGAGGATCTCTTTTTTACCGGTAGAAAGGACGAAGAGAAAACCAAAAGCAGGAATATGTCATTCGTACAAAAGACACCCAAATCGTACGCGACTTGGCGACCTAACAAGGACTTTACTAAATTTTTCCAGGATCTCAGAAAGAGAAGAATTCCGGCAGCTGAGAATGGGGACGATGTGATACGGGTTACTGATAAACCGCCTTCGTCGGCTGAGCAAAAGTCTAATCACACCGGCGGCAGTATTAAAGTCAACTACTCTTCCCCATCCCAGGTACTCGTCAATGCATCCAAGGAGGTGATACGTAACAGGAATATCGGCTCTAATCGAACAGGTACCACCCCAAAATCATCTAGCAAGAAGAAAACTTCGTCCGCACCAAAGAAAAGGAAAAAGACGACCGGCAAATCACAGCTAGAGAAAAGACTTCGTTTGGCCCGGCTGTAAGATGGATCAACCGATGGAAGTCCCGGACACCTTGACCAGTCAGAACATCGACCCCAGTCTCATAGCTATGTTCACCGAAGGTCAAGGTACGGTAGGAGTAAAAGGGTCGTTCAGACAGTTTATCACTCCGATCAGAGCTATCGGCCCGAATGATCAACAATACGTTTTCGAGCTGCCTTACGCCGGAGGTGACTACCTAGATCTAAAGAACACGGAACTGTACGTTCGTGGTAACCTCACCCGGGGGGATGGAACGGTTCTGCAAAAAGACGAGAGAGTCGTGCTGGCCAACAACTGCCTCCACTCTCTGTTTGAGTCGGTCGACGTGATGATCGGTCATAATCAACAGGAAATTCAAATGAAAGATTATGCCCATAAAGCCTACTTCCGTCAACTGATGAACTTCAAGACGAATTGTCCCGATGCCAGGGGTCACGGATTCACCAAAGAGAGCTTTGCCGAACGGACGGACGAAGCTGTCGGAGAAGTGCTGTACGGTGCCAAGAGAGAGTCCTGGACGACCGAGAGCAAAATGGTCGAATTTTGCGGTCAGACATTCATCGACTGTTTCCAGAGTCCCGGTTATCTTTTGCCCGGCACCCCCGTCCGGATAACGTTCCATAGGAGCCGAGAACAATTCTACGTGACGACCCCGTTGGCGAAAAAAGATCAGTCTTACAAATTCAACATACAGTCAATCGGTCTGTACGTTCCAACTATCAAAGTGGCTGAAGATATGACGCCTCTCCTAGAGATGCAAACTGATGAACTACCGGCGAGATACTCTTTCGAGAGCATAGAGGTACGACGGTTCCCTTTTCATGCCGGAGCAGTCAGCGCTACGTACAACCGGGTATTTCAGGGTAGGATCCCGTCAAAGATAGCCGTCGCGTTCATCCGACAGAACGTTTATGTCGGGGATCGTGCTAGAGCCGCGTTTTTGACAGCCAGTGTCAATGTCCAGCGACTGCAGTTGATAGTCAATGGTCTCGTGGCCCGGGAACACTCTCCTCGGTTGTTCGATTCGCAGTACCTGGACACGTACAGAAAATGGACCGAATGGTTGGACGTGTCCTCGGTGGATTGGCCTTACGACGAGGAAGACTACGTGAAGGGTGTGACCTTCTTCCCCTTCGATTTTATGGAGAACTGCAAGGGAAGTAAATGCGACGAAGAAGCTTTGCTTTCGGGATCGTTGGATATCACCGTACAGACTGACGCCCCACTCGGAACAGAGATGATTATGCTCGTGTACGCCCTGTCCCCGGACGCTGTCGAAATAATGAAAGAGAGGACGGCGAGATACGTCAAGGTCATCGTGTAAAACTACAGACTGATAACGGTGACGTTTAAAGATTTCTTTGAGAAGAAAACCCGTTGCAGACCTCACGATAGAGTCAGTAACAAAAAAGCTGTCGACAAAGCAACATCGAAACCCGAGAAAGTTGGGCAAAAGTGCCGACGATGCTGCAGGAAGAAGTTGTACAGTTACCCGGATACTTTTTTCCAACTCCGTGTACCATAACCTTAGCAGGACCCAGTGGAAGCGGGAAAACTACCTTGTTGTTGGATGGCATCATTCGATATAGACGAGATCTGTTTGGACCAGAAACTGTCGACCCGGTGCTTTATTTCTATGGGGAAGATCAAGCCGCTTTCGATAGAGTCAGGGCAACGGATAGCCTGGTTCGGTTTTACAGAGGACTTCCGACCAGGGAAGAATTTGATGGCATGTTGGACGAGATGGAAGGTCGGCATTTCCTGGTTATACTAGACGATTTGATGGACGAAATGTCACGCAGTCAGTTCGGTCAGGATATCTTCACCAAACTATCCCATCACAGGTACGTAACACCGAAAATCGACCTATATTTTTACTCCAACAGCGATAAAAATCGATGTATTGCAAGAATAAATTTACGAAAAATCACCCTGTCACTCGACATTTTGAGACCCCACCCTTTTTCGGCGCAAAATGGTAATAAATGGCTTAAAGTGACGACCCTGTAATTCGCATTTCCCGTATCTTTCCTACTCGAAATTTGGGTTGGTCAGAACGTTAATTGTGACTGGGTTGAATTTCGATGTCAAATTTTGCTATGATCAGCGGGAAAAAAGACGACGAAAAAGACGGGGGTCAACTGCAAACTTTGGAAACACATCTTTTTTGTCGGAAATAGTAATAATATAGAGGGAGAGACCACCCCATTTTTCGATATTTTCTCATTTGTAAATGCCGAAAAACGTGCTGCTTATAGGCTAGATTTTTTACGATTTTCCCCCTTCTCTCATTGTTTCAAAAATTTCAGCTGTATAAACGTGCAGCTATATGGCTTCGTCCAAAAATATTCCCACATTCCTAAAGCACAGAACTCAGACAGAGAGATAGATATAAAAGAGATACAGAGAGCTGAAAGAGAAAGAAGAGGTTTTGGAAATCAATATCTAATTTTAGAACTGGCAGTCCAAGAGAATCAAGAACATCAAATGATAGTCACTGAAAGAGATACACCGATCCTATTTACATATGATCGCAATATAAACAAAACCGAGCTTCTATATTTTAATATGATATTACGATGCAATGGGAACAACTGCTCTTGACGTATCACACAAGACACATAGGTATTATGAAGGCAGCAGATATTATGCAGATATTATTGAGATATTATATGTAGTATCTTGAAAGGAAATGGATCAGCCACTTTAACCGCTAAAATACCTAACTGTGACGTGGCTATACAAATGGTCAGCTGAAGCACTGTTCCAATCGACATGACTGAAAACAACCGTGGTTCTATGTGTATTTATGAAAATCAGCCCATCTGAAAGTCTATATATGCTAACGTATACATACATTATAGAACAGTGTCGGCTAGATCTTAGCTTGCAGTGCTATTTAGGAGGTGGAATGCATCACTTGGGAAGATTGTCTACAGCTTAAGATGATTTTATGTTGAATGTATGATCACAGTCACCGGTATGCAGTTAATAAAAGAATAAAAGCGTATGGAAAAAGCAAGCAACATTATTGCAACCTTCTCTGTAATGCAGCACAACAACAGCAACCTACTTCCAGCCAATCCAACATGTTAACCATGTAAACTGACCCGATTTGACCCCGTTAATACCCTTCAGTTAGTACATCATTTATTTGTGGGGGTAAAAAAGTCTATTTAGAAAAATTTCAGAAATGTGGCAAGAAATGTTGGATAAATTGCATCAGAAATCGTTACGCCACTGCAAGAATTGAAATTTGATATTCCAAAACCATGTTTTACGACTGTCAGTTTCGTTGAATTGTACTATTTCCGCATAAAAAAGATGAAGGTCCTAAGCTTTTCTCTTCTCCCAGTGGAACTGTTTCCTGAGCTATTCTGCATGATGAACATGAATGTAGCAGCTACAAATGAGAACTGTAGAATGATAGGAATTATGCCAGCTGAATACTCGATGATTACTCCAACAATACTTGATGCTAGTGTTGATGCTTGACGGGTTGCTCAATTTTCATCCTAGAAACCATAGGTCACATGACAGAGTAGTTGTCGAACTCTCTATACATCCGGCGATGATGCAATACACCGTTGTGATGATGTAATACACAGTAGTGATGCAATGTCTGTTGAAATATTACCAATCAGTACAATGTACAACAGCACGTGAGCTGGTTATCAAGGTTCAGGGATGGTTGTTTTTGCTGACAGTGCACTTCCTATTATTGTAGTGCATTTACAATGGCGATGGTACATTTTTACACTAATATATGCCCAAAGAAATAACCAATGGAACGAAAGTTTCCCAAACAGTTGATAATATACATAACTAGGGAGGAAAACACGTAAGATAACACGTCATAGCAAGCACTTTGCATCCCATCTCTGAATAGTGATGTTCACCGCCGTTTGCAATAACCATATGTAAGTCGTTATTTCAATCACTCACAGCACCATGATCTCGACCAATCAACATTGAGATCATATCCAGTGTGCTGGAAGTGCCAGAATTCATGTGAATCATTTGAAAAATTACAAGAGATTTTGTTTCTCTTGAACGAGGCCCTGGCCCCAAATGCTGAGAGAGACCGGTGCCAGAATAAATGTCAACATTTCCTGGCCACCTGGTTGTAGACACCGGAACTAAATCTGACAGGCTTCACCGTACTAATACAACATCTACTGGTAAACAAGTGAGACAAAGTATTCCGGTGAGAGAGAGAGAGAGAGAGAGAGAGAGAGAGAGAGACTAACCTAGTTTTATGCTTATAGTATCAAACAAGTGTCTATCTGAACGAATAACCCTACAATTACAGATAACGTCAAATCTTATGACAATAAGACACTGTTTTGCACGTTTTAAAATAAGACAATATCCAATTATTTTCCACTCACCGATTAATCGTAGCTCAAAATGGATCCAAGCCCGTCCTGGGTTCGAATCCGGAACCTCTCGTACCCAAAGCGAGAATCGTATCACCTGACCAACGAGCCGTTCTGTTGATGCTGCTGTACTGTGCAGAGGTAGCCATAAATCCTTTGAGATTGGGTACTTTTTAGCTCAGGTCGGTAGTGTGCACATGAGGTTTCAACTTTTCCAGGTCACTTGGGGTCCGTAAAATGATCGTTGATTCTAATATATACAGCCTAAAATGACACAGTACCTTCTTCGTCCATGTCGCAACTACAAGTGAGGACTATGAGAGAAGTGTGCTTGTCTTTATTTCTAGGTCAAATAGTCAGTAACTTCCGGTTCCGGTTTTTGTGAATTCTTGCTGACGTGGCATTTCAAATCAGACATAGCAATTGAGCTGTAAAAATCTGACTATTACAAATTACATCGTCGAATCCAACAAACTGAAGATTTATTATAGTAGCTTTTAATTGAAATAAAATGTTTTAATACATGTGCATAAGACAAGAACAATACCTCAGTGGTATCGCAAGTCTTGTATCCATGATCTCCCTCGGCATTGCTGTATTTTGGTGATCTTTCTGAGCTTTTTAGAGAACAAATGGATCACTGATTAAGGCTATATCTTGTAGTTAAACTTTACACGCGTAGGTGTCGCCCCTCCCCCCCCTTTTTTTTTGCTCGAAAAAGGCGGG
>WLWI01005551.1_pt1 | contig 10507 bp, 7 predicted proteins | sample 6701501 | NCBI WGS metagenome assembly WLWI01 (sample SAMN12718690, study PRJNA515312) | sponge metagenome | isolation source: marine sponge | host: Mycale hentscheli | place: New Zealand: South Island, Marlborough, Capsize Point | collected 2014-11-01
ACTATTTAGAGAGGCTCCGATGTTTTCTCCTTTCAATCCAAACAAAATGTGGATACCAGGAGATTGGATGTCAGAGTCTACTACTCCTACTTTCTTCCCCTTCAAGGCAAGAAGAGCGGCGATATTCGCAGTGGTGTTTGATTTTCCTGTACCTCCTCTGAATGAGTGAATGGAAACAATTTTTGACATGGGTTATAGGCAGATAATTGGTAAGGGGAATTTATGTTGAGTTAAGCCATAAATGCAATATTAGTACTCACCCGGGAGAGAATGCTCCATACCCGGCTCGGCACATAAGTTTGAACGAGTCAGGTCGAGATGACAAATCAACGAAATCAAGGTCTGAAACACCCATCATAACAGGGCGATTGCGAAGTTTTGCGGTGCTGGGATTGATTCTTTCTCGATTAGGATAAACGCTCGCAATTTATGATGCTTTTGAACCCTTTAAGGTTTAGAGATAAAAATCCAGATTATCAAATAGTTACAGAATCTTCTAGCTTAAGAGAGCTTTTCTTTTCAAAATTAGCGAAAGAAAGTAAGCGGCCAGTCATCTCATCTTTACAAAGGTATCTGGGAGCTAGATTAGTGCCCTCTTATTTTTAAGTGGGCTCTTGTTGATAAGTCGATTAGCGGGTCGGTCTCCTGCTGTGAAGCGTTTTCGACGCTATTTCGCAGAGATTCCCTAACCGACTGGTAGAAGTGTAACGCAGGGTGATGATTTTGAAAGTGGAACAATCACCCCATCTCTGGAGGTAAACATTGAAGTTGAGCTGCCTTTATATTGACTTTCATCCACACTCTGGTTCAATTTAACAATCATCGGCAGTGAAGATATTTGACCATCATCCCCAAATTGACTGGTGATAATTCTGGCATTGTCAGCAAGTAGCGAAGGAAAGGAGATCCTAAGGTGTTCTAACTTTTCAAAAACCGGTATCTCACAAGATGATGCATGAAAGTGCTGGGCATGGTTTTCTCTGGTTTTGATCTCTATATCCGTTTGATAGTTTTTTCCATTAACCATAATATTGAGCTCGACTCCTTCTGCTTCGTTCTTCTTATATAATGTTACTACGAAGACAGATGTAAAGGAATTCTTCCGCCATGCGCCAACGGTTATTATCAAGATGATCAATGCAACCCCCAAGGCGAGGATTCTCATCAATGTGTTTTCCCATATAAATAACCCATGGAGGATAACTCCTGTGAGTGAAACGAAATAGATAACAAACAAAAACACGGGATGGCCTAACCACCGATAAACCACCTTTGGGACAACATCTCCTTTCTTGCGACTCGCTGCTAAGAGCAGCACGGGGAAAATCCCTCCCATCATGGCAACGACGACAACACCAATAAACCCAAGAGGGCCGGAAAATGATTCTTTTTCCAGTATTAAAAGCAATTCAGCAGCAATAAAAACCCCTACAAGTGGCAACAAGCCAAGAATTTTTCCACCCCGCTCTCCAAAGGCCATATTCATCAGGGCTTCATGCCAACGAAATAGAACATTGGGAGTTGCCGAATGACGGTGATGTGTGGAAGTGGTTAGTGTATTGTTCCCTGCGGATTTCGTCACTTCTTGAGACAAGGACTCAGATAAGCGATGGGACCGAGTCATGCCCATTCGCAATGAATAGATCGTTCTATTCCCTTTTATCATTTTTTTAATTGCTCCCTTATCGATAAGAGGCTGTAAAAAAAGTTGTGTTTCCATTTTGTTTTTTTCCATGTGTTGCTCAATTTGAGTACTGTCCGCTGATCCCGTGCGCATCATCCAGTTAAAAAAATCGGCTTCGTTCTCTGGAAGGGTTAGTAGGTCGGAGACACTCAACCCTAACTGGTCGTTCTGAGCATGATATTTGATTGTTTGTGGGCCCATAAATCTGAATTCGATCAGGTCATTTTCCGTCGACAGCAGCTCCAGTGAAAAGGATAAAACCTGGGCGAACTTTTGCAGCTCAGGATACATCTGTAACCATTGCTGGCTTTTCCACTCATTGGAAATCACGGTTTCAAAATGAAAACCTTTATCTTCAGTTTGTAGATCAAAACGAAATTTGGGCTCCCCATCCTCTTTCCCCAAATAATGCAGACCAACCTGTATTGGTGTCTCTTTAGACTGCTTTGGAGTTAGGGATAACCAGCCTCGCCTAACTGGCAATGTAATCCTCATTCCCTGTCGATTTGGAATCCACTCACGAGTAAGGTTAAACAAAGCCAGAGACAGGTGGATGCTCACCATACCTAGACCCAACACGATGAAAATCGTCCCAAAAAGGTCAACACTTGGCCCCACTGTCTTAGCCAACGGGATTAGAGATGTGCCGGTTTCTTTGGCGAGGCTTTGCGGATGTATGGTGCTGTTGACAATGGAAACCCAGAGGCAGTTTACGAAGATAGCAACAATCTGAGCGGCCATGGCACCTCGCACCAGGTCTCCCCCCGTAGGATCTTTTTTGAGCACAACCTTCGCACTATTAGGAACTGAAAGGTGGCCAAAAAAAGCTGCCAGTATAATTCCAAAGACCAACTCCAAAATAGAGATATCAAACGTTCCTCCCTGCAAGAAGGAGATATCGTAAAAAAGAAAGTTCTCTACTGTTGTGTGAGGAAAAGCAAGCAGTGTCAGTACAACGATCATCAGGATATTCACTGTCCCAACCACCAGAGACAAAGAAACCGTTGCGTTTAAAGATCCCCGGGTAATAAAGTATAGGCCAAAAACAAACAGTACGATCACCCAGAACAATGACGGGATTCCAGTGGTTGAAGCGAGGGTTGTGGCAAAGCCGACGTAGTATGCGAGTACAGCCAGGGCACAAATTGCTAATATGGCGATTGATAACACTACCCCTGCCGGCTTGCCTAAATAATCTGACACCATTTCTCCCATAAAACCATTGCCATATCGAATGCTGCCTGTTCGGGACGCCGCTTCAGCCATATAAGCAATGGTTAATACGTTGCAGATACCGAAGATAATTAGCAGTACCAACCCTGGAATGACTCCAATACTGGCCAGGGCAATGGGCAGTGCAAGGATACTGGCTCCTACTGTTTCAGTGAGTGTCAGCGCAAATACCGACCAGAATTGGGGTAGGTTTTCTAGCCAGTAACCGAATTTACTGTAATGCCTTCTCAGGCGACCGGGTATGCCGCTATTTTTTTTATAAATCTCAGCCACTGACCCTTCATAAAACTGCCTATAAACAGACTGTAGTGAGGACATATCCAGCTGGAGTATTTGTCTAATAGTAGGGATGTCATCCTTTAGGAAACTGTATTTTCCAGATAGCCGATGGATGAGGGCTGCTCTAATTTCATCTCGATCAGGAACCAGATGCTCCCATTCCCTGGCATAATATTCCAAATCAATGATAGTCGGTGTTAAAGGAGGGGTTTTCCCAAGGTTGTAAGCCTCCAAAAAACGAAGCTCTCTTTCGTCAACTATCCGTTCTGTCAAGAAACGTTCTGTAATCTGGCGAGACCTGGAGACAAGATGTGCCACCAGACTTTCGATCTGAAATAGCAAGGCATTCGCTCGATGGGTGGGCGGTGTGCTTTTTAGAACTCTCTCTTTAGAAAAATATTCAGCAAAAATATCGTCGGAAGCCACCTTGCTCTTATACCTTCGAGTTATTCATACCCAGTCTAAGCTCATTCGCTTTTTTCTCTAGCGCCTGGAAGAAGTCTGTCTCGGTAATTTCGGCGACCTGTTGCTTCTCTTTGGTGCGATCTACTCTTATTGTCAGTTTCTGTACCTGTTGGCGTAGTTTTTGCTCCCTTTGTTCGACTTGGCTGGCCATACGTTGAAAAACACGAGCAGTCACACCAAATTCATCCCGTCTGTCGCCGAGGGGTTTTAAATGACTGATATCAAATTGACCCCGTTCAATAGACTCCGCGGCTAACGCGATATCGTGGACAGGTCTTGTTACGATTTTACTCAGCCATTGCACCAATGCCGCAGCAATCAGCACACTGGCAATAATCAAAAAAATACTGATGAGTCTTAAGCGCTCAATGATATGAACAACATTATGTATCGCTTCGTCGAATCTCCCGGTGATGTCGTCAATCTGGCCTGCAATATCTACTTCGAAATGCAGTACCCGATCTGCTAGTACGGAGATATCTTTTTCAAGAACATCTTCCAGAATTGACTCGGCCTGTTCAGAATCGCCATGGTGAGCGAGCAGAATAGTTTGGTTCGCTTTGGTGCGAAATAATTCATGCTCTTGTTTGATTCTTTCCAATTCAGTTAGGTGTTGCAGAAGGTTTTCATGACTGGTTTCATTTAACTTTTCAAACATCCTGGCTATTTCGCGATAAGTAGAGACCAATAACTGGTGGTGGTGAATTAAACTCTTCCATACTTTTATCGTATCTCACCCGAGCGTCCCTATCCCCCAACATTATTTCATGTAACGCCAGCTGGGTCTCTTGCATGTTTAGAACAAGGTGGCCAGTATGTTCGAGTTTTAAACTTCCCAGCTCAACGATTTGCTCGAATCGTTGGTCTAGAGCAGTAAGTTGGTTCGCGATAATTCGTTTCGAATAAATGACATAGCCGCCGAGGCTGGAAAACAGGCCAATAATAATAAGAAAGCTCAGACCAATTTTTTGGCGAATACTCATAGGATTTTGCCGTAGTGCTGATAGAAGTATAATTAAAGGCGATAGAAACCCAGTTTACAACTGTTTTACGAATAATAGGCGTGTGACAGGTTTAGAGCGATGACTATTTCGGCAAAACCCGGCCGGATGGCTTTTAAGCATTGTCATTTTAATCGCTTGTATTTGATACGTTTTGGCTTGATGCTATCGCCATTGCGACGTTTGTAGTCGTCCTCATAGTCACTGTAATTCCCCTCATACCAGACAACTTTTGATTCCCCTTCGAAAGCGAGAATATGGGTCGCAATTCGGTCAAGGAACCATCGATCATGGGAGATGACAACTGCACATCCCGGGAAATCCAAAATGGCGTCTTCTAACGCCCTCAGGGTTTCAACATCCAGGTCGTTCGTAGGTTCATCCAGCATTAACAGATTTCCGCCACTAGCTAGTACTTTCGCCAGGTGAACGCGATTACGTTCACCGCCGGAGAGATCGCCAATGCGTTTTTGCTGGTCGGTGCCTTTGAAATTGAACCGTCCAACATAGCGTCTGGATTGAACCCGATGTCCATTAACCAGCATTAAGTCTAACCCCCCCGAGATCTCTTCAAATACCGTATTGCTATCGTTAAGGCTGTCCCTCGATTGATCAACATAAGCGATTTGCACGGTTTCTCCCACTCTAAAATCACCGGAAGTGGGTTCCTCTTTTCCTGTCATAAGACGGAATAGGGTGGTTTTACCCGCGCCATTAGGTCCGATGATTCCCACAATACCTCCCTTGGGTAAACTGAAAGCCAGATTCTCATATAAAACATTGTCGCCAAACGCCATGGAGACATTTTTGGCTTCAATAACGAGGTCTCCGAGTCTAGGGCCTGGTGGAATATAGATCTCATTGGTCTCAGCGCGTTGTTGGTATTCCACTGAACTAAGTTCTTCAAACCGTTTCAACCGGGCTTTGCTTTTTGCGTGTCTGCCTTTTGCATTTGATCTAACCCATTCAAGTTCCTGTTTCATGCTTTTGACTCGGGCTTGCTCAGACTTTTGTTCCAGTTCCAGCCGTTTCTCTTTTTGTTCAAGCCATGAAGAATAGTTCCCTTGCCAGGGAATGCCTTCTCCTCTGTCTAACTCCAGAATCCATCCAGCCACGTTGTCGAGGAAATAGCGGTCGTGGGTCACTGCGACCACGGTACCTTCAAATTCATGAAGGTAGCGTTCAAGCCAGGCAATGGATTCCGCATCAAGGTGGTTGGTCGGTTCATCAAGTATTAACATGTCCGGTGCAGACAGTAACAGTCTGCATAGTGCGACCCGTCGCTTTTCCCCACCGGATAGGTTGCTAATTTTTGCATCCCAGGGTGGAAGTCTCAGTGCGTCTGCGGCTATTTCCAGTTTATGGTCAATATTGTGGGCGTCCGAAGTCTGAATAATTGACTCGAGCTCCGCCTGTTGGGTTGCGAGTGCATCGAAATCAGCATCTGGCTCTGCATAGGCGGCGTAAACTGCATCCAGTTTCTCTTGGGCTTCCTTGATTTCGGATAAACCGTCTTCAACATTTCCGCGCACATCTTTACTTTCGTCCAGTTCTGGTTCCTGTGCAAGATAACCGATTTTAATTCCTGCCTGGGGCCTGGCTTCACCAATGATGTCAGTGTCAATACCGGCCATGATGCGGAGCAGTGTGGATTTCCCGGCACCGTTATAACCTAAAACTCCAATCTTTGCGCCGGGAAAGAAGTTAAGGTAGATATCTTTGAGAATTTGTTTGTTTGGTGGGACAACTTTCCCCACACCATTCATGGTAAAAACGTATTGAGCCATTTCGTCGTTTTAAAAGTTAACTATTGCTGATAAAAAATTGAACCGTTGATTGGACAATAGATTGAACAATGAATTGACCAGTAAGTGGGCACCCATCCGTGGATAGATTTATCCAATGATCTGTCTTAACGGTAGCGGGGCCAGATTTGGTCCACGGATTTAGGGGCTAAGGGTATGTCCGTTTTCTATTTCTGGTGACGGTCGTTGTTATGGGTTGAGTATAGCAAGGGCTGCCTGATGAAGCGATTCGTTTGCGCATGCAAGCACCTGGTCATTGGAATTCAACGTCAGGGGATCTCCCTGCCAATCAGTAATCACTCCCCCTGAGCCTTCAACCACCGTGGACAATGCCAGATAGTCATAGGGCTTAAGGTCGGCTTCACAGACGATGTCAGTGAGACCTGCTGAGAGCAGTCCGTAAACATAACAGTCGCCGCCAAAAACACGGAACTGGCATTGTTTCGATAGTCGATTATATTGGGTAAAAGCATGGTCGTTAAACATGTCCAATGTGGTGGCATAGATCGATGCCTTATCCAGGGTTCGGGTATTTCGGGTAACGCACTCCTTCCCATTGTGCGTAGTGGGTTTGTTAATGACACCGATCCATCGCTCGTCTAGGATCGCGTGGTCGATGATGCCGAGAATCGGTACTCCTTCTCTTAATAGTGCAATGAGTGTGCCAAATGTCGGGCTGCCAGTGGCAAATGATTTGGTTCCATCGATGGGGTCAATAATCCACTGCCAGTCTTCATCATTCATCTGTTTGCCGGTTTCCTCACCGATAAAACTGTGGTCTGGATGGTTGCCAAGAATAATATCCCGGATTGCCCGTTCGGTTTCTTCATCGGCGATGGTTACGGGGGATTTGTCCTGTTTGCTGACAACCTCCATGTTGGCCCGAAACCAGTGTTGGGTAATGGTTCGAGCGCGATCTGCGCATTCGATGGCTGTTTGTAGATAGGTGTCCGGGATCGGGTGCATATAATCAGTCATCCGGGTTCATGGGCTGCCGCATCAATGGATATCAGATATTGCGGCGGAGCAGGGGATGTATTGTATCTGATGCCTTTTACTGCCGGTAGATTGAAAGGAAAAAGGATAGTGAATTTCAATGCTACCTATGGGTATTTTTTCTAAGGAGAGAAGAACGAAGTGCATCACAATAAAAGCGTTAATCCCGGGAAAGGTGTTTTAACGCCGGTTTCTGGGATATTTTTATATTTCGTGTCGCTTTTTCGCAATTCTGATTATGTTAAATATTCTTTAATATCGCGAAATTTTTGACTATTTTCATCGCGTTGATTGGGGTAAAATCCGCCCCCAATTTTCGCTTTTCGATCTAGCACCTGGAGGACCTCCACCTAATGAAAATACTGGTACCAGTAAAGCGCGTCATAGATGCAAACATCAGAGTCAGAGTGAAAGCTGACAAGACTGGTGTTGAGATGGCCAATGTCAAAATGGCAATGAATCCATTTTGTGAGATCGCCGTTGAAGAAGCACTGAGAATCAAGGAAGCAGGAAACGCTGATGAGGTGATTCTGGTGAGTGTTGGACCCACCAAATGTCAGGAGACCATTCGTACAGGCTTGGCCATGGGTGCTGACCGTGGTGTACATATCGAAACTGATGATGCTCTTGAGCCCCTGGCGGTTGTGAAAATGCTTAAAGCAGTCGCTGAGAAAGAAGCCACTGACCTGGTTATTTTGGGTAAGCAGTCCATTGATGATGATAACAACCAGACTGGACAGATCCTGGCTGCTATCATGGGTCGTCCATTGGGAAGCTACATCTCTCAAATTGAGAAAAATGACGGTGGTTTCCTGATAACTCGTGAAATTGATGCAGGTTTGGAGAAGCTTCAGATTACGAGCCCAGCCGTGGTGACTACCGATCTTCGATTGAATGAGCCTCGTTATGCTTCGTTGCCGAATATAATGAAAGCGAAGAAGAAGCCCATCGAAGCCATGACGCCGGCGGATTTAGGTGTGTCAACGGCATCGCGAGTACAGATTATCGAAGTTAATGACCCGCCGGAGCGTGAAGCTGGGGTGATGGTTTCAGGTGCAGCCGAGTTGGTTGAAAAATTAAAAAACGAAGCGAAAGTTATTTAGAGGGCAATTAGATGAGCATTTTAGTTATTGCAGAACATGATAATTCGCAATTATTTCCGGCTACCCTGAATACGGTAACTGCTGCATCCCAGCTAGGCGGAGACGTGCACGTACTGGTTGCCGGACAAGGCTGTGGCGATGTGGCTTCTGCTGCTGCGAAAATTCCCGGAGTGAGTTCGGTACTTTCCTGTGACGCCGCTAGTCAGGCCACTGGTATTACTGAAAATCTGGCTAACCTGATCAAGTCCCAGGCGGGAAACTACAGCCATGTAATGGCTGCCGCGTCCACCGCGGGTAAGGCATTGATTCCTTACGCTGCGGCATTGTGCGATGTCCAGCCAATTTCCGATATTAGTGAAGTGGTTGATGCAGACACCTTTGTTAGGCCCATTTATGCGGGTAATGCGCTGGCGACCGTTAAGTCTTCTGATCCGTTGAAGATGCTTACCGTTCGTACTACGGCTTTCGAAATGGCAGCCGAAGAAGGCGGTAATGCAGACATCACTTCTATCGATGATACCGGTGCCACAGACTGGGTTGAGTTTATCGAACAGTCTTTGAGTAAAAGCGAGCGCCCTGAACTTACCTCGGCCCGTATCGTTGTTTCCGGTGGAAGAGGGATGCAAAATGGCGAAAACTTTGCCATGCTGGAAAAGCTGGCAGATAAATTCGGTGGGGCTGTTGGCGCATCCCGAGCAGCAGTTGATGCAGGCTTTGTTCCCAATGACTATCAAGTCGGCCAAACCGGTAAAGTAGTTGCGCCGGATCTGTATATGGCTGTTGGGATCTCTGGTGCAATTCAACACCTTGCTGGTATGAAAGACTCTAAAGTTATCGTTGCGATTAATAACGATGAAGAGGCGCCAATCTTCCAGGTTGCCGATTATTCCTGGAACGAAGATTTATTCGTTGCTGTTCCTGCGCTACAGGAAGAACTGGAAAAATAAAATCTGCTTGATCTCTCCGTCTCTGGAAGTATCCAGAGACGGTTTTTTGCGTTTTTGCGTTTTTGCGTTTTTGGATGGCTCTCAAATTCACCTCGCTGTGTGAATTCGAAACCAGGTTAAATGGAAATCCCAGCGGTTTTTACCTCAAGATACTCCAGCAACCCTTCTTCACCTCCTTCCCTCCCATATCCGCTGGTTTTCATGCCACCAAAAGGAACGCCTGCGGCAGTGGGGTTTATATCATTTATGCCAATGATGCCAAACTTTAACTGCTCGATCATCTTATAGGCATTGGATAGGTTTTGAGTATAAACATATGCGGCCAATCCATAATCAGTGTCATTGGCCAGATTTATGAGATCATCTTCGTTGTCATAAGCGATAACAGCAGCGATGGGGCCAAATGTCTCTTCTCGATAGATTTTCATTTCTGGCGACACACTGGTCAGTATTGTGGGTGCGAAAAAGTGACCTTTATCCAGATCTGAGTCTTTGGGTTGGCTTCCCCCGGCAATCAGGGTTGCTCCCTTGGCAAGGGCGTCGTCTACCTGGCTTTGCATTTTCTCCACAGCCTGTTGGTTATTCAATGGGCCAATCGTGACTCCTTTATCCATGCCACGGCCAATTTTTAATTTGGATACCCGACTCTTAAGCTCGCTAAGGAACGCATTCATCGCATCCTGGTGAACGTAGATTCTATTCGGGCTAATACAGGCCTGACCGGTATTAAGGAACTTCACTAGCGTGGCACCCTTTGCGGCATGAACCGGGTCAGCATCTTTCATTACGATAAAAGGAGCATGCCCGCCAAGCTCCAAAGAAATTTTTTTCATTTGCATGGCGGCTCCTGCTGCCAGTTTCTTGCCCACCGCTGTGGAGCCGGTGAAGGTGATCTTGCGGACGTAGGGGTGGTCGATCAGTGTATTTCCCACCTCTGCGGGGTTGGAGGTAGTGACCATATTAATGACACCTTTGGGAACGCCAGCCTGCTCCA
>WLWI01005554.1_pt1 | contig 10504 bp, 8 predicted proteins | sample 6701501 | NCBI WGS metagenome assembly WLWI01 (sample SAMN12718690, study PRJNA515312) | sponge metagenome | isolation source: marine sponge | host: Mycale hentscheli | place: New Zealand: South Island, Marlborough, Capsize Point | collected 2014-11-01
CCAACTCGTTCAGTGTCTGCTGCATTGAGCCAGAGTTGATGAGATGTGCGCCAGTTGCTCTTTGGGTGTCCTGATGTACTGCAAGAAGGCTGTGCTGTGCCAACGACCCAAGGCTTGAATGGTTGAGTCCTCGATCCCGGCCATCGCAGCGGTGGTGGCCGCCCCTATCCTGAAGCTATGGCCGGCGTACTGGTGATGAGGAGCCCCTACACTGCTGAGGATTGAGCGGATCTGCTCCACGAACCAGGCCTTGAGCACTATCTTCCCCTCCGGGTCAAGGAAGAAGGCCCCCTTTCCAACCCCTCTCTGTTTGAGGTAGACCAAGAGAGCTGACACTGGGCATAACTCGTCTTTGGTGGCTCCGACCACTATGTTGGCACCAGACCCGAACTGGTCACACTTAGATTTTTTAAGATGGATCTGGACCATGGTAGGAGCTGACTGGCTGTTTACTGCCACATCCCCCCAAGCCAGACATGTAGCTTCATTGAACTCCTGCGCCGAACTGCAAAGGAGCTCTCCCAGGCGGAAGAAACCAAAGAAGGCTGTGGCGGCCACCGCCCAGGTCACCAACTTGGCTGGGTGGGATGACCTCATCAGCGATTCTCTGATTCGCCGCAGAAGGTGGGAGGTGATAGGGAGGCGAACTCTGGTCGGGGAGCCTCTGGTAAGCCGCAGTCTGCTGATCCCGGCTTGGACTCGTTTGAGCATCGGCATGGAGGACTGGTCTCTGGGATCCGGGAGGCCGAGCGATATCTGCCAGCTCCTGAGGGCGGACAGGTAGGATTTTATGGTCTGTGGGGATAGATGTTGGTCAGCGAGGAATGATGCGTATGTGCATAGTAGAGTTTCGGTGAGGGGGAACGGAGACATGATGTTGTAAGATGTGCAAAACTTGTGGAACCGTTGCATGGCTGATTTGTAAGTTCGCTGTGTTGAGGATGCTAGACCTGCCTGGAAATAGCGCCGAACTGATGGCGCCAGCTGGGAGATGTCCAGTCGGCCGGCTGATCCAGCAGGATGTTGAGCAATGGGGTGGACACCTGGGATGGACGACGGTTTGCCCTGGGTACCTTGAAAAGAAAAGAGCACAGGTTATCCCGAGACAGGTCATCGGCAAGGTGGTTAGCCCTGGTGTCAATGTAAATTGGGTGCAAATGACACTGATGCTCTGCTTCGACAAATGCCAAGCAGCGTAGCAAGTGTATAAGCCCCTCCTGCTTGCTCGTCCTCGAGCGCAGGCACGCAACTACTGCTTGGTTGTCGCAGTGGCAGATAATTTTCTTGCCCTGCCATTCATTGCCCCAGGTGTCACAAGCAAGGATGATCGGTATCAACTCCTTCTCCGCGATAGATAGGGAGTGTGACCGAGCATCCCACTGAACCTGAAACCAGCAGGACTGGTGCCATGCTCCACAACCCCATGAACCTGACGCGTCAGAGAACATCTCCAGCTGGGGCAGGTGAGAGAGTGGCAGCAGAAATGACACCCCATTCCATCGTGTAATAAACTCCTGCCACCAGGCTAAGTCTGAGCGAAACCCTCGATTGAGCCGTATGCGTGACGAGGAACGTGTGGGGAGCTTCACTGCATGCAGGAGGTCTATCATGCGCCGGAGAAACGATCTGCCAGACCGAACCACTTTACAGGCGTGGTTGAGGTGGCCGACTAGGGATTCCAACTCCTTTCTGGTGCAAGATCTGCGATCACCCCATTCGTGCAGGAGACCTTTCAGCCGTGAAAGCTTCTCAGGGGGGAGCTGGAGCTGACCGGCTATGGTGTCAATGAGGATTCCCAGAAATGTGATGCACGTCGTAGGCCCTTCCCGCTTGTGGGTGGCCAATGGCACTCCCAGGGACCTACACACCCTGTCCACAATGGTGAGGGCCTCGCGGCATTGGGATGTGGCCGGAGACCCTAGAATGATAAAATCATCCAGATAGTGGTCCACAAATTTCACCCCAGCTCTCACCAAGTGCCAGTTCAAGGCGTCAGCCACGGTATTAAAGATTTTTGCGGCCGATCGCAACCCAAATGGTAACACCAAGTCAACATATACTGATCCACCCCATCGAATAGCTTGTAGGGGACGGTCCTGGGGGTGGACTGGGAGCAAGCGATAAGCCGATTCCACATCTATCTTGGCCATTAGAGTTCCCTGGCCGAGAAGAGCTATTTTGGCTGTGATGTCGTCTACCGTGGTATAACTCAGTGAGCACAGTAGGGGGTCTATCCCGTCGTTCACACTAAAACCCTTGGGGAATGATAAGTCGGTAATTAACCGCCATTTGCCAGTGTTATGGCCCTTTGGTACTACTCCAATTCTATTAATCTGGAGGGGCGGCATGTGAGATGTGTCGGAGATAGGACCCACCATACGGCCCAAAGCTAGCTCCTTCGTGATGAACTCGTCGACGGCTTCCGGATGTGCAGGTGCGGACTGCAGGTTGTCCCTGGCTGGTTTCAGTGGCGACTCTCGACAGAAACCAACCCGAAAGCCATGCCTGAGGCCGTTGGTAATATACCGTGCTAGGGCTTGGTCTGGGTGGGCTGAAAGCGCCGCCTGCCAGGCTGAAATGTTCAACGGGGTGGTGACTATGGACAGTGCTGGCGGTCCGGGATGGGTTGGAGGTGGAGGACGGCAGAATTCCAGACACAACAAATCTGCTGTGTAGCGATATAGCAGTTGCCACCCTGCAACAGGTGGAGTAATGAGTGACATTATGGAGACCCCGGCGGGTCGTCAACACCTCAATGGGTGGGACAACTGGAAGCAGCACATACCACCTACTCAGGTTCGAGTCGTGCTCACTATAGATAGGGGCCAACCAACTGATAGAGTTATGGTAAGGGGCCTGTAAGTGCAGGCGGGATGTGCTGCTACCAGCTCATGATTATTATTACTTATCACTACCCCCCTTTCCCCCCCTCCCCCCAATTGTGGTTGCCCGCATACCCCAGTAACTAAGTACACATTACAAGTACATGACTTTCATTGATTCTACCACACACAACGTGACTGTGAAATGTTATTATAGGTTCCATCTGGGCAGTTAGGGACGAGGTCCACGAAAGCCTGCTCCGGTAGGCTGCTGTGCCAACGGACGAGGACCACCTCGGATAGGAGAGCGACTCCTAGGGTTGGGCCGTCTGCGTGGGCATTCTATAGCCATGTGGTTGCCCCCGCACCCTAAACACTCGTGTCTATATTTGCACCATGTGAATTTGCAGTGGCCCTCGTTCCAGCGCCGACAGATGGAACTGCGACCTGGCTGTTGAGCTCTATTCAGCGAGAGACTCGATATTGGCCATGGTGTTTGGTCGGGGACCCAGGGCAGGGCTATGGCCTGATAGTTCGGGTTCAGAGGGCACTGAGGAGTGGTGTGGTCGTCCTGCAAGCAGTGATTGCATCTGGCGATAGCTCTGGCCCGCCCAGTAAAGGCTTCGTTATACAGCCTTGAGTCAGGCGCTGACCAGTTGAGGTCTTTGCGTGCGAGGGCTTGTCGACGATACTGACGATCGTAGAGGACCCATCGTTTACCCTCGTAGTTGCGTTCAGCCCTGACAATACTGGCCTGGTAGGCGAATAGTTCGGCTGCTTTGTCCGGGAAACGAGAAACCAAAACTGCCGCCATCAGGGAGAATCGCTCGACCCATACTGAAATGTCAGTGATGGGCAGTCTAGCTGGGGCTGGTGCACGGGTGGGATTCGCGGAGGGTTCGGCATCAACAGAAATTTCTGATATCTCCACAAATTCCAGCTCCAGGATCCGTTTCACAACTTTAGCCGGTAGGGAGGCCGCCGGATTGTAGGGACCTGGGACCGCCAGCATGTGAGCTGGTTTGGGAGTCGATGCCGGAATGGTCCTGTCGGTCGATGCTGCTGCAGCTGCCAACAAATTAAGACCCTCGGCGGCCGTCCCTGATGGTGTGAAGGTTGGCATGGCCGCTAGCACATCCGAGTGCATCGAGCCCCGGGAGTCGGATGGTGGGGCTGCGAGGTCCCTGGGTGCTCCTGTGAGAATAACATACTACATGATAATCAGGAACGTGTCCCCCAGTGAATGGAGTACGAGCATAGGAGGTGGGATGCCCCCTGAGCCTAGACTGCTGACAAGAGGGTGAAATGCCCTCTGTGAGAGGGTGGAATGCCCTCTGTGATTGACTGTGGGAGGGTGGAATGCCCTCTGTGATTGGCTGTGAGAGGGTGGAATGCCCTCTGTGAATGCCCTCTGTGATTGGCTGCGAGAGGGTGGAGTGCCCTTTGTGATTGGCTGTGAGAGGGTGGAGTGCCCTCCGTGATTGGCTGTGAGAGGGTGGAATGCCCTCTGTGATAGGCTGTGAGAGGGTGGAATGCCCTCTGTGATTGGCTGTGAGAGGGTGGAGTGCCCTCTGTGAATGCCCTCTGTGATTGGCTGTGAGGGGGTGGAATGCCCTCTGTGATTGGCTGTGAGAGGGTGGAATGCCCTCTGTGATTGGCTGTGAGAGGGTGGAATGCCCACTGTGATTGGCTGTGAGAGGGTGGGGTGCCCTCTATGATTAGCTGTGAGAGGGTGGAGTGCCCTCTATGATTGGCTGTGAGAGGGTGGAATGCCCTCTGTGATTAGCTGTGAGAGGGTGGAATGCCCTCTGTGATTGGCCGTGAGAGAGTGGAGTGCCATCTGAGATTGGGATGCCCCCTGACTGTAATGAGTGGGATTTCTCCTGTTCCGAATTATGCCCTAGGGTGTTTGCCCTACCATACAGCTGAGAATACACAATACAGACCGACTGTCAGGTGACCCGACCCATCGATTAGCCCCCCACTGACTAGCAATACCCACAGAACACACCCGAACCTGAGGCTGAGGCACCACTCTCAGCTGTGGTGGAGGTCTCCCCTGAAGCTGGGTCTGGTGGGCCTGTGGAGAACTTCGCCTGGAGCCAGGCCAGCTGCTCAGATGTAAAGGGAGCACTGGGAGTGGGGTCCAACGGTGGGCTGGAGACTGAAGGAGCTTCTACACTCATGGCTAGAACGCTGATGACCAACCACAGGTTAGGTAGCTAGTCACTAATAAGATGCTAATAAGATGCTGAAAGTTTCGCAAGTCTGCTAAGCGACCTCGGGAGGCGCCTTACAACATGAGTCACTACCGTATCACCGCCATGAGGCTTTAGGTGACCGCGTGCATGCGCCTGCGCCGGTTATCACGTGAGTGGCTACCCACTCCGACCGCCGTGGGTCTAGTGCCCAGCCTGACTCCCTCCGTTAACCTAGTTTAACTACCTTAAACTCTATTTAATGTTGTTGTTTTTTAAGGTGATATCTAGTACCTTTTTTTTTACACTTCCTTTAATTATGGCTGGTAGATATGAGTCTGTAAGTTGTTGCCAGATATAAATTGCTAGACTACACCCAATATCTGTTCAGTCAGTTAGACAGATCACCTATTAATACCAGGTCTACATTCAGCTCGTGGTCTTATATTTATATAGTAGGAAAAGGGTTGCACTTGTTAAAAGATTGTAACTGTTAGATCATGCCACTATGTATGTATTCATGCACTGAGTGTGACAGGTGTGTGCTAGTGTGGTGGATGGCAGGTTCCATAGTTGTTATAGGGACACCACTAGTTGTGTTTAGTGGATGCTTTAGAGAGATGAACTCCAGTATACTAAAGGAGGTTGGTAGCTGCAGTCATGGTACGTTCAAACTGTCCAATCAGATTGCTCAATTCGCGGTGAATACATTTCATACCCACCTCCTAGGAGGTGAATAAGTGAACCATCCAGTCAAACATAGTTCTTGTGCGCTTCGTATAGCCTAGAGCCATGGTACAAGTCGGTTGCATTTCTCCATTCGGTTGGTACGGAATTTAGGCTATCCTCACGCCTTGGTCCTCGGTTGTGTAAATCTCACACTGACCTCCACCTCATGGTGTAACTTTTACATATATACATGTATTACTAGTTCTTTCATATGATCCCACTCCCTTCCACTGCAAGACAGTGGTGTCCGGAAATATATACTATATACCGTAAAAAAAGTTGTAAGGAGTTTGTGGAGGAAGTATATTCTAGAAGTCATGGGAGTTTATTTGTTTTTGTTTTGTGTGCTCACAGCTGGTATGAGCTTGATATTAATTAAAAAAAATTTTCTTTGAAATATTGAACTTGCGAGTATATTTAGATTTGTAGTTTGGAACCCAGTGAAGTATAGTTTGAAACCCAGTGAAGTATAGTTTGAAACCTAGTGGAGTATAGTTTAAAACCTAGTGAAGTATGTTTGGAACCCAGTGAAGTATAGTTTAGAACCCAGTGAAGTATAGTTTAGAACCCCAGTGATGTATAGTTTGGAACCCAGTGAAGTATAGTTTAGAACCCAGTGAAGTATAGTTTAGAACCCAGTGAAGTATAGTTTAGAACCCAGTGAAGTATAGTTTAGAACCCAGTGATGTATAGTTTAGAACCCAGTGATGTATAGTTTAGAACCCAGTGATGTATAGTTTAGAACCCAGTGATGTATAGTTTAGAACCCAGTGATGTATAGTTTAGAACCCCAGTGATGTATAGTTTAGAACCCAGTGATGTATAGTTTAGAACCCAGTGATGTATAGTTTAGAACCCCAGTGATGTATAGTTTAGAACCCCAGTGATGTATAGTTTAGAACCCCAGTGATGTATAGTTTAGAACCCAGTGATGTATAGTTTAGAACCCAGTGATGTATAGTTTAGAACCCAGTGATGTATAGTTTGGAACCCAGTGATGTATAGTTTGGAACCCAGTGATGTATAGTTTAGAACCCAGTGATGTATAGTTTAGAACCCAGTGATGTATAGTTTAGAACCCAGTGACGTATAGTTTAGAACCCAGTGATGTATAGTTTAGAACCCAGTGATGTATAGTTTAGAAGCCAGTGATGTATAGTTTAGAACCCCAGTGATGTATAGTTTAGAACCCAGTGATGTATAGTTTAGAACCCAGTGATGTATAGTTTAGAACCCAGTGATGTATAGTTTGGAACCCAGTAATGTATAGTTTGGAACCCAATGATGTATAGTTTAGAACCCAGTGATGTATAGTTTGGAACCCAGTGATGTATAGTTTGGAACCCAGTGATGTATAGTTTGGAACCCAGTGATGTATAGTTTGGAACCCAGTAGGGCACTGTTTTATTGTGGTGTTGACCTAAAGCAGGTGCCAAGAACACATTTCCATATAGTAGCAGTTATTGTGACTTCCTGGTAAGGTCTCTTCCTTCCTGACTAATCAAAGACAGCTCCGTAGTGGTTTTCAACCAATGGATTATTCCGTATCGCTTATTTTCACGTTTAATTTGGCTTTGTTGTTATTATTAGTGGCTATTATATTATTATAATTATATGTATTATTTTCCAGGTGGAGACCAAGGGTTGTTGAATATGTTTTGGAACAATTGGTCCACACAAGACATCAAGTATCATCTACCCTTTACCTACAATATGACTGCAAATTCAAGCTATGGCTATGCACCTGCATTTCTTAAGTAAGTCATAAGACCAGCCATTGACCAGGTGTGAAATGTTAATAGGATGGTATTATTAGTCACTGTATGTACTGTGTAGCAAGTTTTTACTTTTTATTTTTTTATTTTATTTTTTTTATTTTTTTATTTGCCTGAAAAGGAAAGTGTAGTTGAAGTCATTGTTCCACTAGTAGTAGCCTGTGGGTGGGAATATTATTGCCTACAGTCCACCCACTCACTAAGGCAATTAACTAAGATGTTCTTGGTAATGTCAGGTGTATATGTGCTATGTGTGTTGGGAAATCCCCTTTTTTTGTTTTCCCCCCCCTTTAATATGCAATTTATTAATTTGTACCACCACTCACTAAGGCAATTAACTAAGATGTTCTTGGTAACACCTAAGCCCCTAGGTGTCTTGATGACCCTTGCCATGTAAGTCTATTTGCAGTTTGACCCTTGAGAGGACTGTCATAATAATATTCACAAGCTTATTTTAATTGTATTCATAGTCTCAACTATATGTTGTTTGTGCCCCGAGTGCAAATGTGTAGTGATGTGTCACACACACACACACACACACACACACACACACACACAAACAGAGGTTTACTCACATAGTGAGAGTGCAGGGTTGTAAATGATTCTTAAGGTGTTAGTTAGCTCATGGATATTAATGAGATGAGTTTATATGCAATTTCTGAAAAGGTATGTCATAATAGCTAAATAAGTCAGTCACACCAAGCACAACACTTCAAATCCTAAATAAAGACAGCAACAGTGACTTCTCTTTGCACTCCGTAGAGGCTGAAGGACAAGTCGAAGTTATTCCGCGGTCTGCATCAGATATTATACTCCTCACAAATGCTTCAGCCAAAACACACCACTCACCTGAAAACTGAACTTCCAGTGCAGGTACAGGTAGGTAGGAAATGTTTCTCACAGTCCCCTACTTACTTGTGACCTCACCCCAACCCTGGGAAGCTAGCCAACTCCCCTATTAGGGTACCGGTTGTGGAGCGCTGGGTCAGCTTTTCCAGAATTGTTTCCCCCTGGTACCTCCCCCTTGTTACTTACAATAAGAATACACCCAAATACGGTAGACTCCAAAGGCCGTAGAGCTGAAAACTGACGCAGAAAAACCAGCTAATTAAAAATTACAGCTGATGAGTGACACTGCAAGCGCGGGTAACACCCACGCAATACAAGTAAAAAACTCGATTCGCGCGGGAAGGCTTGCAAGTTGTGCAGGTAAAGCCCACGCACATTAGGTCTAGGAAGCCATAGCTGGTCCAGCAGATCTTGGAAGCCATACTGGTTTGTGCTTTTCTGAAGAATGGGTTCCAAAAGAAACAAGAAAAATCACAGAAACAACCACAGACATGTTTTCAAGAAGGGCAGATCTCTTTTGTCTAGGAAGCGGACTCAGCAAGGTTTGAAGAATCAAACAAGTGTACCAAGTGAGGTAACAAACGAACCTGTCACTATTGAAGGCTGTAGAATTATGAACTTGGATACTCTGAAACAATACACAGATGAGCTATCACTGCAATCTTCTAGTTGTGAAGGATCCATTGTGTTGAAGGGAGAGACCAGATTTGGGCTAGCCTCTATTCTGACCTGGCAATGTTCAAAGTGTACCCGCAACATAACCCTGGAAAGTTCTCCCAAAGTGAACGGTCCCAATAAGTACACAAAGTGGGAGTGTAATTTGGCTGCGGTAAGGGGTCAGATGACAACTGGGAGTGGGCACAGCCATCTTGAAGAATCAATGGGAGTTTCAGTTATGACCAAGCCATCTTTTATCTCGACTGAACGATCAATTGTGGAATGGTGGAAAGAGAAGCTAATGGAGTCAATGTGTTAGGCTGGCAGAAGAGAGGGGATCATTTCATGAGGGAATTCCTGCCATCACTGTCATTGTAGATGGGGGTTGGAGCAAATGTTCCCATAAGCATTCCTACAATGCAAATTCTGGCGTGGGAATCATAGTGGGAAAGGAGACGGGAAGACTACTTCATGTAGGTGTTAGGAACAAATTCTGTTCTGCTTGTGCGCAAGACAGTCCTCAAGGCAAGCATCACTGTTATAAAAACTGGTCTGCATCATCATCTGAAATGGAGACAGATATTATCTTGGAGGGATTTCTTCAAGCTGAGAGAGTTCCTGGCATCCGTTACACCACTATAATAGGAGATGGTGACAGATCAGCTTATCTGTCACTCATTCAGAACGTTCCTGGCTGGGGGGCATTGTATTCAGAAACTAGAATGTGCAAATCACTCTTGTAAGTGCTACCGAGGTGCTTTGGAAAAGTTAGTGCAAGAGAACCCTGCTTACAAGGGTACTGGTGGTTTGACAGAGAGGATGTGCAGAAAATGGATTTTTGCGGTTGCTTTGTGGTAGAAATTCAAAGATCATATTCGGATTCTAAAAAATGCCCGAAGTGTTAAAGAAAGTCTGCATTGAATGGGTTAAAGCCTTAGCCGCTTTCTATTTTATTAACTTAATAAAATAAATCTTGGCCTAACCTAAAAGAGCACATATTAGTGTCAAGGGTTTATCCGGCGGGATGAAATGGCAGTAACCATAGCTGTTTGCTGAATGGGTAGAGTTTCGAGTATATGTGGTGGGACTAGGTTAATAAGTTATAGAACATATAATACTTTATTAACTAAGTGTGCCACCCTTGGGTGTAGTGTAATAAATTAAGACTTGATACATTTTTTCTGTGCATAGTCCTACCTTACATATTTTCTTTTATCTCGCTCCTTCTCGTAATCACCTATATATATATATAATATATACCTCAGTTGACCCCTGAAGAAGACTTCAGCAAGAAGTTGAAACGTCGGGTTAAGTTTATTGGCTGTTAAAAAGAGAAAAATTTGTTATTATATATATATATATATTTATTGCAGCTTTGATATTTTTACTTGAATATTTCCGCATCACGCGAGCGTTCTGTATTCTCCCATATTGTACGGTTTATATTGTACGCTCCTTGTAGCGCGCGCGTAGC
>WLWI01005555.1_pt1 | contig 10504 bp, 9 predicted proteins | sample 6701501 | NCBI WGS metagenome assembly WLWI01 (sample SAMN12718690, study PRJNA515312) | sponge metagenome | isolation source: marine sponge | host: Mycale hentscheli | place: New Zealand: South Island, Marlborough, Capsize Point | collected 2014-11-01
AAAGCGCAAAAAGAAGATATTGTTCTTCCTTATTCATTTGTTAATAATCCCTTAAGTGCATTAACTGACTACTTTTTTATTATTGATGAGTATAAACTTGACGCTTTCAAAATAAAAAGAAAATCGAAGCATTCACACATGAATAAAAAATTAATGTATATATTCGCAATTTTTATAGTTGCAGCAATTACCTGTATTAGCCAACCCAAGAAAACGACGTTGCGTGATAAAGCCATGGTGAATTATGCCTTTGATTATTTAAGCTCACCGGGCAGTCTTCCATTCACCACGGCAGCCACGGAGCTTTCCGCGATTCATGGTCACTCAACGTCGCAATATCGCCTTGGAGAATTTTATCTTCATGGTAGCGACGGTAAACCACTGGATTATACACAGGCGAGATACTGGTATGAGCAATCAGCGGAACAGGAAAATCCACGCGCGCAAAGTAAACTGGGGTGGATCTACCTCAAAGGTCTGGGGGTCAAACCCGACACCCGTAAAGCAATTCTCTGGTATAAGGAAGCAGCTGAACAAGGGTATGCTCATGCTCAATATACTTTAGGTTTGATCTACAGAAATGGCTCAGGTATTAATGTTAACCATTATGAATCTCAAAAATGGTTAAAACTGACCGCCAAACAACATTACAAAAATGCGGAAAGATTACTTGCCGGGCTTCCCGCACATTAACGTCGACTGTCACCCGAACAGATGGAGTATTTTCCCTATCAAACCAGCAAAGATAAAAATATAGAAAATAATTTTAATGATGCCCAGACAGCCTGGCCCACCATCGTCAACGGGCATTGGCTGCGGTTGCGGCTCCGGTTCAACAGTTTGCTTCTCGGTAAAATTCGCCGCCTGAATTAATAATCGACGAATAATTAATGCTTCCAGTGGACAACGATTTTCTGCATCAAGGCGGCTCACAATCGGCATTAATGATTCTTCTGTAGGTTGGCAGGCCTGCACTAATTGTTTGGCAACTAGATATAATGGCCATAAGGTATGTTCTGTATCACGCGTGAGTGAGATCCGCGGCTTACGTCCTTTGTGCAAAACCATCTCGACCAGTGAACGCCCCAGCGCAGAGAGTTTTTCATCGCTGAGTATTTCGTATAAATGAAAACGCGTACGGGCGCTGTCGCCGGGGACATAAAGTAGCGGTTTTCCCTGATCGTTAACCAGATCACGCGCTTCAATCATCATCACCAGTAATGGGTAATAATCGACCCGATGCTGACGGCACCATTGCAACATTAAAGCATCCGCCTGGGTGGAGGGATACTCGCGCCAGTAGTCACAAAGTTCTGCCAACAGGCTTTCGCCTTCTCCACAATAGACGCGTTGCGCGTATTCATAATAAGGCGCATCTTCATTATCAGGTTCAGTTTCCCGCCATGACTGGGCGTAATCCAGAAGTTCGGGGATATCCAGGCGACCTGCGCTATACCAGCGGAGTAAATTTCTGTGCAGTTTTGCATCATCGGGGATAATCACTGCGCGATGTTGCGCTAAATACAATGTCAGCCATTGTGGATGCGATGACCAAATCCGAGCGAACATTTGGTAAAAATCGATGGTGTCATTTTGCACGGCAACGGGCAGATGCAGAATGGTCTGGAAGTTAAAAACATTCCCCTTCGCAATGGCATATAAAAAGGATTCCAGTTCTTCTTCGTCTATTTCCCCGGTATTTTCCTCCTGTAACCACCGCAATCTTTCTGCTAATAACACCACGCACTCGAAGGATAAATGGGCAGTGTTCATGGCGATTGTGCACAGCGACCAGCGTAATTCATCAATCTCCTCCATCGAGCAATAATTTAATTGCTGAATGAATCGCTGCCAGGCGGAGGGCAGAAAACGTTCACTATCAGAGGCAAGTAACGCACGAAAGGCGAGCAGAATTTCATGTTCTGCTACCTCATATTCTTCTGGTTGCCAAACAGATTTAGCAGGCGACTGCGCAATCCGTAGCGCCTCCTCATACGCCTGACGAAGTTGTTTAAAACCCTGCGGATCGGTTTCTGGATGAAAGGACGGTAACAGCGCCAGATAAGCGCGGCGGATAATATCGACGTCAGTCGTTTCCTCTATATCGAGGATCTTCCAGCAATTTTTCATAGGTCGCTCATATCCTTAAGCGTTTCCGGGCATGCAGAATAGTAAGCCAATGGTTGCCAGGACAAGGTAGGGTAATACGCATCATCACTGGCAAATAATTGATAAAACATATCATTGCCGGAATCGTCGTATTCTTTACGCGCTAAGAATTCGCGTAATAAAGGCAGATGATCATCTTCGGGAGACTGCCAATATTGCCGACCAAAGGTATAACCGGCAAAGTATTGCCGCCAGTTACTATAATAACGTAGAGCCCGTAGATGAATGCGCGACTGGATCCATAGACTTTCTTCTTCGCTCAACCAGTTATTAAGTACGCCCATTCGGCTTAAAAAACCCATCCGGACATAATCCCAGGCTTTGATTCCCCCTTCGCCACAGCATTCGGCGGTGCTGGCGACAAATTGCGCATAAGCCTGACCTTGCTCATTTAGTTCAGCAAGATAGTCACGCCATTCACATGGCGAATAACGAAACCAGCGGTGATAAAACCCTGCCAACCGAGCGGCATGACCGTTATCGATCATTCGGTGAATTGTGCGCAGCAGGTCATCACGGTCATCAATTCCCCATGAGGAAGAAAGGTCAAAAAAGCATGTACCTAAATACATTTTGGGTGATGAATGCGAAGGTAAACAGCATTCATTGCGTATTTCCATCGGAGTGGAAAGTGCAAACAATATTTTTTGCGACTCCATGTCCATATAATTTATCCTTAAATATTCATTAAATGAATATTAGCCGCATTGCGAGGCTCGTTTATTTATACTTTTCTGACGCGACATAATACGCATAAAATAAGGCTTACGCAAAAATGGAACACATAAAAATATAATATGTTTTATCTGCAACCATAAGGAAATGATAATGATTTTCACGTCAAGTTGCTGCGATAATTTATCAATAGATGAGATTATCGAACGTGCTGAAAAAGGCGATTGCGAGGCTCAATATATTGTTGGGTTTTATTATAATCGCGATAGCGCAATTGATTCTCCGGACGACGAAAAAGCCTTTTACTGGGGAAGGTGCGAACAAGTCCCTGATATGAGATCATGTTTGTCATCTGGAGCCATAGAACAGGGTTCATCATGAGTCATCAACTTACCTTCGCCGACAGTGAATTCAGCAGTAAGCGCCGTCAGACCAGAAAAGAGATTTTCTTGTCCCGCATGGAGCAGATTCTGCCATGGCAAAACATGGTGGAAGTCATCGAGCCGTTTTACCCCAAGGCTGGTAATGGCCGGCGACCTTATCCGCTGGAAACCATGCTACGCATTCACTGCATGCAGCATTGGTACAACCTGAGCGATGGCGCGATGGAAGATGCTCTGTACGAAATCGCCTCCATGCGTCTGTTTGCCCGGTTATCCCTGGATAGCGCCTTGCCGGACCGCACCACCATCATGAATTTCCGCCACCTGCTGGAGCAGCATCAACTGGCCCGCCAATTGTTCAAGACCATCAATCGCTGGCTGGCCGAAGCAGGCGTCATGATGACTCAAGGCACCTTGGTCGATGCCACCATCATTGAGGCACCCAGCTCGACCAAGAACAAAGAGCAGCAACGCGATCCGGAGATGCATCAGACCAAGAAAGGCAATCAGTGGCACTTTGGCATGAAGGCCCACATTGGTGTCGATGCCAAGAGTGGCCTGACCCACAGCCTGGTCACCACCGCGGCCAACGAGCATGACCTCAATCAGCTGGGTAATCTGCTGCATGGAGAGGAGCAATTTGTCTCAGCCGATGCCGGCTACCAAGGGGCGCCACAGCGCGAGGAGCTGGCCGAGGTGGATGTGGACTGGCTGATCGCCGAGCGCCCCGGCAAGGTAAGAACCTTGAAACAGCATCCACGCAAGAACAAAACGGCCATCAACATCGAATACATGAAAGCCAGCATCCGGGCCAGGGTGGAGCACCCATTTCGCATCATCAAGCGACAGTTCGGCTTCGTGAAAGCCAGATACAAGGGGTTGCTGAAAAACGATAACCAACTGGCGATGTTATTCACGCTGGCCAACCTGTTTCGGGCGGACCAAATGATACGTCAGTGGGAGAGATCTCACTAAAAACTGGGGATAACGCCTTAAATGGCGAAGAAACGGTCTAAATAGGCTGATTCAAGGCATTTACGGGAGAAAAAATCGGCTCAAACATGAAGAAATGAAATGACTGAGTCAGCCGAGAAGAATTTCCCCGCTTATTCGCACCTTCCCTAACAGGCACAACACTGCACAATAAAGTTGCAGACGATAACAACACAAACACTCACAACGGGTATCCATGCGTTCTTAACGCAGAAGATAAAGGAGTTGGATATGCAATTACGTAAACCTGCCACAGCAATCCTCGCCCTGGCGCTTTCCGCAGGACTGGCACAGGCAGATGACGCCGCCCCGGCAGCGGGCAGTACTCTGGACAAAATCGCCAAAAACGGTGTGATTGTCGTCGGTCACCGTGAATCTTCAGTGCCTTTCTCTTATTACGACAATCAGCAAAAAGTGGTGGGTTACTCGCAGGATTACTCCAACGCCATTGTTGAAGCAGTGAAAAAGAAACTCAACAAACCGGACTTGCAGGTAAAACTGATTCCGATTACCTCACAAAACCGTATTCCACTGCTGCAAAACGGCACTTTCGATTTTGAATGTGGTTCTACCACCAACAACGTCGAACGCCAAAAACAGGCGGCTTTCTCTGACACTATTTTCGTGGTCGGTACGCGCCTGTTGACCAAAAAGGGTGGCGATATCAAAGATTTTGCCAACCTGAAAGACAAAGCCGTAGTCGTCACTTCCGGCACTACCTCTGAAGTTTTGCTCAACAAACTGAATGAAGAGCAAAAAATGAATATGCGCATCATCAGCGCCAAAGATCACGGTGACTCTTTCCGCACCCTGGAAAGCGGTCGTGCCGTTGCCTTTATGATGGATGACGCTCTGCTGGCCGGTGAACGTGCGAAAGCGAAGAAACCAGACAACTGGGAAATCGTCGGCAAGCCGCAGTCTCAGGAGGCCTACGGTTGTATGTTGCGTAAAGATGATCCGCAGTTCAAAAAGCTGATGGATGACACCATCGCTCAGGTGCAGACCTCCGGTGAAGCGGAAAAATGGTTTGATAAGTGGTTCAAAAATCCAATTCCGCCGAAAAACCTGAACATGAATTTCGAACTGTCAGACGAAATGAAAGCACTGTTCAAAGAACCGAATGACAAGGCACTGAACTAATTACAAGAACCAGGGGCGGAAATTCCAGCCCTCTCGATTGTTACGTAGCACGGACAGACTATACGCCTGATGGTCGTTCCCCATCGGGCCTGAAAACCGCAATACGCTGGGTAACAATCTTCGAGGGTAGCAGTTAACGCTGCTACCCTCTTTTTTCTGGAGTAGATTTATGTCTATAGACTGGAACTGGGGTATTTTTTTACAACAAGCCCCGTTCGGCAACACCACCTATCTTGGTTGGATCTGGAGTGGTTTTCAGGTGACGATCGCTTTGTCGATCTGCGCCTGGATTATCGCTTTCCTCGTCGGTTCATTTTTCGGCATTTTACGTACCGTTCCAAACCGTTTTCTCTCTGGTCTGGGTACGTTGTATGTCGAACTGTTCCGCAACGTGCCGTTGATTGTGCAATTCTTTACCTGGTATCTGGTGATCCCGGAGCTGCTGCCGGAGAAAATCGGCATGTGGTTTAAGGCCGAGCTGGATCCCAATATTCAGTTTTTCCTTTCATCCATGCTCTGCCTGGGGCTGTTTACCGCCGCCCGTGTTTGCGAACAGGTACGCGCCGCGATTCAGTCGCTGCCGCGAGGGCAAAAAAATGCCGCGCTGGCGATGGGCCTGACGCTACCGCAGGCTTATCGATACGTACTGCTGCCTAATGCTTATCGCGTTATCGTCCCGCCGATGACCTCAGAGATGATGAACCTGGTGAAAAACTCCGCCATCGCCTCGACTATCGGTCTGGTGGATATGGCGGCGCAGGCGGGTAAATTGCTCGATTACTCAGCCCATGCCTGGGAGTCGTTTACCGCCATTACGCTGGCGTATGTGTTGATTAACGCTTTTATCATGCTGGTGATGACGCTGGTTGAACGTAAAGTTCGCCTGCCTGGCAACATGGGGGGCAAATAATGTACGAGTTTGACTGGAGTTCCATTGTCCCTTCCCTGCCATATCTGCTCGACGGGCTGGTGATCACCCTGAAAATCACCGTCACGGCGGTAGTGATTGGTATTTTGTGGGGCACGATGCTGGCGGTGATGCGTTTATCCAGCTTTGCGCCCGTGGCGTGGTTTGCCAAAGCCTACGTTAACGTATTCCGCTCGATTCCTTTAGTTATGGTTTTGCTGTGGTTTTACCTGATCGTGCCGGGTTTTCTGCAAAACGTGCTGGGATTATCGCCAAAAAATGATATCCGTTTAATTTCGGCGATGGTGGCGTTTTCGATGTTTGAAGCGGCCTACTATTCAGAGATTATCCGTGCTGGTATTCAAAGTATTTCTCGTGGTCAATCGAGCGCCGCGCTGGCGTTGGGAATGACTCACTGGCAGTCGATGAAACTGATTATTCTGCCGCAGGCGTTCCGCGCGATGGTGCCGCTGCTGCTCACTCAGGGCATCGTACTGTTCCAGGATACCTCACTGGTGTATGTGTTATCCCTGGCCGATTTCTTCCGTACCGCCTCAACCATTGGTGAGCGTGATGGTACGCAGGTTGAGATGATCCTGTTTGCCGGATTTGTTTATTTCGTTATTAGTCTTAGCGCGTCGTTGTTGGTCAGCTACTTGAAAAGAAGGACAGCATAATGATTACCCTGAAAAATGTTTCAAAATGGTATGGTCACTTTCAGGTGCTGACCGACTGCTCAACCGAAGTGAAAAAAGGCGAAGTGGTGGTGGTTTGCGGCCCGTCTGGTTCCGGCAAATCAACGCTGATTAAAACCGTCAACGGCCTCGAACCGGTGCAGCAAGGTGAAATCACCGTCGATGGTATCGTGGTTAACGACAAGAAAACCGATCTGGCAAAGCTGCGTTCCCGCGTCGGGATGGTATTCCAGCATTTCGAGCTGTTCCCTCATCTGTCGATTATCGAAAACCTGACCCTGGCGCAGGTGAAAGTGCTTAAACGCGATAAAGCGCCGGCTCGTGAAAAAGCCCTGAAACTGCTGGAGCGTGTCGGGCTTTCTGCTCACGCCAATAAGTTTCCGGCGCAGCTTTCCGGCGGTCAGCAGCAGCGTGTGGCAATCGCTCGCGCGTTGTGTATGGATCCTATTGCGATGCTGTTTGACGAACCGACATCGGCGCTGGATCCGGAGATGATCAACGAAGTACTGGACGTGATGGTGGAACTGGCGAACGAAGGAATGACCATGATGGTGGTGACCCACGAAATGGGCTTTGCCCGTAAAGTGGCGAATCGGGTGATCTTTATGGACGAGGGTAAAATTGTCGAAGACTCGCCGAAAGACGCTTTCTTCGATGATCCGAAATCGGACCGCGCAAAAGACTTCCTCGCGAAAATCCTGCATTAATCACTCTGGCGCGCATACCCAATTGCGCGCCATCTCACGCTTTATCGTTTCGCCCCTCGTATCTGTTACATCCTGGCGTTACCCTTGTCGCAAAGAAGCACACAACAAGGAGCAACAATGGCACTGCCAATTCTGTTAGATTGCGACCCAGGTCATGACGACGCTATCGCAATAGTTCTCGCCCTCGCCTCACCAGAGCTTGATGTCAAAGCAATTACGTCTTCCGCCGGAAACCAGACACCAGAAAAAACCTTACGCAATGTTCTGCGTATGCTGACCTTGCTTAATCGCACCGATATTCCGGTAGCAGGCGGCGCGGTAAAACCGTTAATGCGTGAGTTGATTATCGCGGACAATGTGCACGGCGAAAGCGGTCTCGACGGCCCGGCATTACCGGAACCGACATTCGCACCGCAAAACTGTACGGCGGTAGAGCTGATGGCGAAAACGCTGCGTGAAAGTGCGGAACCTGTCACCATTGTGTCTACCGGACCGCAAACTAACGTTGCCTTGCTGCTCAATAGCCATCCGGAACTGCATAGCAAAATTGCCCGTATCGTGATTATGGGTGGCGCTATGGGGCTGGGTAACTGGACGCCTGCGGCTGAATTTAATATTTACGTTGACCCGGAAGCGGCAGAAATTGTCTTCCAGTCAGGGATCCCGGTGGTGATGGCCGGTCTGGATGTTACTCATAAAGCACAAATCCACGTTGAAGACACCGAGCGTTTCCGCGCGATTGGTAACCCTGTTTCAACCATTGTTGCCGAACTGCTGGATTTCTTCCTCGAATATCATAAAGACGAAAAATGGGGCTTTGTCGGCGCACCACTGCATGACCCATGCACCATCGCCTGGCTGTTGAAACCGGAGTTATTTACCTCTGTTGAGCGCTGGGTTGGCGTGGAAACACAGGGGAAATATACCCAGGGTATGACGGTTGTTGATTATTATTATCTGACAGGCAATAAACCGAATGCCACCGTAATGGTCGATGTTGATCGTCAGGGCTTTGTTGATTTACTGGCTGATCGTCTGAAATTTTACGCTTAACACACGTCATTGATTAAGATCACCACGCGTTACCTGGGTGGTCTTAATCTGTTTATCTCTTTTTCTTTCAAGATATAAATGCAATGGATAATGCAGAACTCGCCATTGGTATCGATCTCGGTACTACCAATAGTTTAATTGCCGTCTGGAAAGACGGTGCCGCGCAATTAATTCCAAATAAGTTCGGTGAATATTTAACACCATCCATAATTAGCATGGATGAAAATAATCATATTTTAGTCGGAAAACCGGCTGTATCACGGCGTACTTCGCATCCGGATAAAACGGCAGCGTTATTTAAACGTGCAATGGGCAGTAATACCAACTGGCGGTTAGGCAGCGACACATTTAACGCGCCAGAACTGTCCTCTTTGGTATTACGCTCATTAAAAGAAGATGCCGAAGAATTTCTGCAACGTCCGATTAAAGATGTGGTGATCTCCGTTCCGGCTTATTTCAGCGATGAACAACGCAAGCATACCCGTTTAGCAGCGGAGTTAGCCGGGTTAAATGCGGTACGCTTAATTAATGAACCCACAGCAGCTGCGATGGCGTATGGCCTGCATACCCAACAAAATACCCGTTCGCTGGTGTTTGATCTCGGTGGCGGCACGTTTGACGTTACGGTGCTTGAGTACGCCACGCCGGTGATTGAAGTTCACGCCTCCGCTGGCGACAACTTTCTTGGTGGCGAAGATTTTACCCATATGCTGGTCGATGAGGTTTTAAAACGCGCGGATGTCGCCAGGACCACGCTTAACGAGAGTGAACTGGCAGCCTTGTACGCCTGTGTGGAAGCGGCAAAATGTAGCAATCAATCGCCATTGCACATTCGCTGGCAGTATCAGGAAGAAACGCGGGAATGCGAATTTTACGAGAACGAACTGGAAGATTTGTGGTTGCCGCTGCTCAATCGCTTGCGAGTGCCGATTGAACAGGCGTTGCGCGATGCGCGTCTGAAGCCGAGTCAAATCGACAGTCTGGTGCTGGTTGGCGGCGCGTCACAAATGCCGCTGGTGCAGCGAATCGCCGTGCGTCTGTTTGGCAAATTACCGTATCAAAGTTACGATCCGAGCACCATTGTCGCGCTGGGCGCAGCAATCCAGGCCGCCTGCCGCTTACGCAGTGAAGATATTGAAGAGGTAATCCTCACTGATATTTGCCCTTACTCGTTGGGCGTTGAAGTTAACCGCCAGGGCGTTTCCGGCATTTTCTCGCCGATTATTGAACGAAACACCACTGTGCCCGTGTCGCGTGTAGAAACTTATTCAACCATGCACCCGGAACAGGATTCAATTACGGTTAACGTCTATCAGGGAGAAAACCACAAAGTTAAAAACAACATTCTGGTGGAATCCTTCGATGTGCCGTTGAAGAAAACCGGGGCTTATCAGTCGATTGATATTCGCTTTAGTTATGATATCAACGGGTTGCTTGAAGTTGACGTGCTTCTGGAAGACGGCAGCGTTAAGTCCAGAGTGATTAACCACAGCCCGGTAACATTGAGCGCGCAGCAGATTGAAGAGAGTCGGACGCGGTTATCCGCATTGAAAATTTATCCGCGCGATATGCTCATCAATCGCACCTTTAAAGCCAAACTGGAAGAGTTGTGGGCGCGGGCGCTGGGTGACGAGCGAGAAGAGATCGGCCGGGTGATCACCGATTTTGATGCGGCGTTGCAGTCAAACGATATGGCCCGCGTGGATGAAGTTCGGCGGCGGGCGAGCGATTATTTAGCCATTGAGATCCCATAATCACGGCTGCCGGATGCGGCGTAAACGC
>WLWI01005557.1_pt1 | contig 10503 bp, 6 predicted proteins | sample 6701501 | NCBI WGS metagenome assembly WLWI01 (sample SAMN12718690, study PRJNA515312) | sponge metagenome | isolation source: marine sponge | host: Mycale hentscheli | place: New Zealand: South Island, Marlborough, Capsize Point | collected 2014-11-01
AGCCGGTTGGACTCGTGTACGGAGAGTTGCTAAGAAATTATTGGCGGGCTTTTCACTAACAGCGGGGGAAAAACTGTAGCTAACTAATTCACTTACTATTCTACATAATTCACGTACTCACGCAATTGTCGCCATAATAGTTTCTTAAGGAGCCCTGCATTAAGCCTTCTAGACTTCTTTCAATCCGCCTGTAACCGGTTTATTCCATAGTGTCCCGGAGACACGCAGTAATAGTATATGGACATTAGGCACGTCCCCTGACCTTAGCAACGCCTTTACCCGGCGTTTTTTCGAAATCAGCAATAATAAGTTTAGCAAAAATACTGAAGGCCCCGTGCAGCCTACTGGTAGAATAAATTAGAAAACTTTAGATGCCGCGTTTAGGCCGATTTTCCCAAAACCGGTCACATATATATAAACAAATATCCCCAATTTTCAATTGAGTTACCCCTGATAGTGTCTCGCTCGCTCGCCAATGAGCTATTAATCATCAAATATAAACTTGTTAGAAAACCCTAATGAAATGTGTCTGTTGATCTTATCTAATCTAGCCTTAGCAACACCTATTAACAAGAGTCATAGTCACCCCCAGTTGTGAATTACTTGCTATCCTCCAACTGTGGAACAACCAGCCCAGTCTGACCATCTCCGATTGCGAAGCACTCTTGCCCCCCCCCAACCGTGAACCTTGAATTATCCTGATCCACTACTCCAGCCGTGAAAACCACCTCCAGTTGTGATATACTAGTTCCAATTCTCCAACTGTGAACCGTTTCTGGCCTCTGGCCTACTCCAGCTGTGAAAACATGTCCACTGGGAAGTCTACCAGGAGAAATAAGGGCGCTGACCCCCGAGTTCTTCCACTGACAACCCCTCAGTCCCAGCTGAGTAGACTGCCTGTCTCAACCCTGCAGCTCTACCTTAATCAGTTCCACCTTGCCCAAGATGGGAATAAGGCAGCCAAGGTACAGCGACTCTATGCCCACCTTCAGTCTCTCCAAGTTACTACTCAGACTGTCAGTAGTGGCAGCAGCCAGTCTGACAGCAGCGACCACAGCTCTGTTAGTAATAGCAGCAGCCAGTCAGATTATGACGGTCCCGAGGAAGATCCCACTGTTCCTGACCAGGCAGGCCGTCACAGATCGAGACACAGCAAGGGCAACTTCCCAGCTAGTAGTACGGCCCCCTTTTCTAAGGCTCAACGGAAAGCTCTTACAGAGACTATTAGATCGGTCTTGAAAGAGAAGGAGCGTAAACGGTCAAGGCGTCATCAGAGTCCTACGATTTCCTCCCCATCCAGTAGTGAAACTGACGCTCACAAAAGCCGATAGCGAAAACCAAGCGCTCTAAAGGTTACCACACCTCCTCATCTTCCTCACATTTCTCTATCAGCTCCTCTTCATCTGAGTCTCCCTCGCCAGTCCGCCACCGTCATTGCAGGCACAAGACCAAGAATTCCAGCAGACACAGCAGGCACCACAGGTCAAGCCGCCACCAGGCCCACGCTCCCCCAGTTACCCGTAAGGTCAGACATGCCATCGAACGAGGTGAGTTTATAGAATTACATAAACTCCTTAGTAGGCATGTTGGTTGTGGTAATGCTTCCAAGAGGCCCTCTAGTACCAGGTCCATTACAGGGCTAGACTCTTGGTTAGAAGCATGGAGCATTTATGCGGCGGTCTTGAGTGCTCACAGACCCGATGTTGCGCCTGACTTATTTCAGTATCAGGCTTTTATAACCAGGTCAAGTACCAAATTTCAGCCCTACGCCTGGCTGCAATATGATGCGCAGTTCAGGATGAAGGTGGCCTCGGACCCAGCCGGTCGCTGGTCTAGTACTGAATTAGAACTGGTGGCCACTTGGTTGTCAGCTGACGCTACCAAGCGCCAGGCCACTTGCTTCTCTTGTGGAAATCCAGGCCACTTGTCCGCTGAAAGTCCATTACGGACATCCAAGCATTCAGCCTCCCCTTGAAAGGGGAGTTGAATACGGGCCAGCCATTCTATTTTCTGCAACTTCTTTGGAAAGGGCGTCGTTAACTACTTTAGCGTGTTGGCTTGCAGATGCTAGGTTTGGTGCTGTGAGATGTGTGCGAGGACCTTCATAACCGATATTGAAACCGTGTGTTAAAGAGTTAACTAGTTCGGATACGAAACTTGAATCGGGGTGGGACGTGAGAAACCCAGCAAAGACCTGTGGACGTAGTGGCGTGTGCAGTGCATGATGCGCTATTGAAAGCGCATCAGCGTGCCTGGGGACAGGCACGTTTGGGGTGGGCTCCGTTGCAGCCTGAGCAGGCGTGGTAGTAAGGGCACTTTGAGCCGCGAAAACAAGTACCTCTGTGATTGTATATGCGGCAGTACCAGTCCACGTCGCCACCTGTCCCAGGCTTGCTCTGCTTGTCGCCCACCAGCTGGGGGCAATCGCGGGCAAGGTGGCCCGCGATATTACAGACTGGTACAGCAACCTCCGCTGCTCCGGGTTGGTGTTGTCCCGAAGAAGGACGGAGGATGGAGACTGATCAATCCAATTTTCCGCACCTTCCGACAACAGCATCAATGACTTTATTAACCCTGAGGATTTTTCCTTACAGTATGCAACTGTCGATGACGCCATTAAGCTATGCCACCTATGTGGTAAAGCTCTCATGGCCAAAGTAGATCTTAAAAACGCTTTTCGGCTATGTCCCGTACGCAAGGAAGACTGTCACCTGCTTGGCATCTGCTGGCAAAACCTTTACTACGTTGACAAATGTCTCCCTTTTGGACTGCGTTCTGCACCTTATCTATTTAACCTCTCTCACTTGTTTCACTGTTTAGATGACTTCTTCTTCGTAGCTCCTGCTTTATCCCCTGATTGCCTCAATGCACTCCTTGGCATGCTCCTCCTATGTGAAGCCGTAGGAGCCCCAGTGAAACCTGAGAAAGTACAAGGCCCAGCTACCACTCTCACGATACTTGGGATTGACATAGACACTGTTCTGAAACAGGCACGCCTCCCTCCGGAGAAGCTGACTGCTCTGCTGGCAGCTGTCAGAGCAGATGCACCAAACGCCAGTTGCTGTCACTCATAGGCAAGCTGGCGTTTGCATGTAAGGTGATACCTGCTGGACGCATCTTCCTCTAACGGTTGTTAGACACAGGTCACTCTGTAGAAGGACTAGAGGAGCAGGTAGCCATCACAAAAGAAACAGTCCTGGATGTGCGTTGGTGGCTTAGATTCGCATCAGACTGGAACGGGGTCACCCGCCCACGAGTTCAACCTGTTTACTGACGCTGCAGGGCACCTCGGCTACGGCGCTTACTGGAACGGCCACTGGTTCAGCAAAACCTGGTCATCCAACCTCCTCAATATGTCTATCGAGTGGAAAGAGCTCTATGCCATAGTCATGGCATGCGAGACCTGGGGCAAGCACTGGTCTGGTAAGAGACTTCTGTTTCATTGCAACAATGAGGCAGTAGTCCACGTCTGGCAGGCTGGTAGATCACGCTGCCCTGACTTAATGGACTTGGTACGGGCCCTGTTCTATGTGGCTTTAACTTTAACGTAATGATTCGCCACATAGCTGGCATTGATAACTGTATTGCTGATGCACTCTCTCGCTTGCAGCTGCCCAAGTTTCGCTCTCTGGCTCCTCACGAGACAAGTGGAGGAGCCTGTAGCACCGACTAAGATGGTGTGGGAGGTGCAAATCTGTCGGTCTTAGAGCATTTCAAGGTGACGGAAAATGAGGAGTCAGAGAGAATGATATCATCACGGAGTAGATGTTTTACTTGGTCAAATTTGCTGGTGGTGGGGCAAGAGTATTCGCTGACTCTGAGGAACCCATAGAAAGCCAACGTAAAGGCGGCCCAGTATAGGAGTTTGTCATGGGATGAGAAGGTTGATAGGGAGAGTTGTGACTTCAGAGCGTGCAGGTTAGAGATGGTAATTGGCGACCTTGTTCTGGCTTTCTTCCTGAGTGAGCGTCTGATGCCGGTGCAGAGGTATGAGAGGAGCGGAGTGTCTGTGGTGGGGTCGCTTTACCCATGCTCCAGGTGATACAGTCTGATGCCAGCAAGATATACTTTGATGGTCTGGTATGATAACCTCTTGCTGATATGGGCACAGAAATACCGCAGAGTGAGCTCCGAAGCTAGTAGAGGCGGGATATGCTGGCATTTGTAGAACCTCAGGTAGGCGGACACACCCACCTTGTACGTTCTTCTGGTGGAAGGGGCTACCCCTGCGGCCTGCAGCCGGTTCAAACGTGCTGTTAGAGGAATGTTGGTGCTGCAGGGGTGGGAGTTGACAGGAGGTCTGCGTCAGGGCCATGTCCAAGTTCCTGACACTTCGTCAGTATGGCCCCTCAGGTCCACTGTTCACCTTGAGTTCTGGGGTCTACCTCACCAGGAGCTCAGTATCACCAACAATGAAATCTCTCCTTCGGACCGCTGGGATCAACCCTGAAACATTCAGCAACCACAGCCTTAGAATAGGAGCTGCTACAGCTGCTGCTGAGGCTGGCCTGCCTGACCGTCTGATTAAAACGCTTGGTCGCTGGCACAGCCATGCCTACCAGACATACATCAGGACATCCCCAGAGGTACTCCTCAAGGCAGCCAAGCGGATTACCCAGGCACAGTGAGGTACGCTAATTTCACTACCACGTATCATTGGCCTGTAGTTCCTAGATCTTGGGGAATTTGGGGGGTTCCTACTTCATGAGCCAAGCACCTCCAGCTTAACGCTGTGTCAGTGCGATCAGCTCCAAAGGTTGAAATGTCACCAGCAGCATTCTGACAGAGAATATGCTGTGTTTACCAATTCCTCGCCTTAGAGTAGGCTCCACCTCCTAACTTCCCCAAATTAATATTACCTGAAGTTGTATGTGTCTATCACAACCACCATACTCTGACTAGAGCCTGTTAAATGGAGTTATCGGTCCCGATAACTGACGTTAACGGCCAGCAGAGTTGGTGCAGTAGCATTAGAATCCCTGTCTAGGTACCTGCATGGTAGTCATATGCACACACGCATGGTATTCATACGCACACCGGTTTACCATACCACGTGTGGGCGGGTATACTACACACAAACATACAAGCTAGTGCAACCTGTAGCTTCTGTAGCTTTCACAGAAAAATGTCTGTTGATCTTACCTAACCCACCCACCCACTTCCCAATTCAGTAGGTTTTAATTATAGCTTCAAGGAGGGGGGTTCCTACTTCATGAGCCAAGCACCTCCAGCTTAACGCTGAGTCAGTGCGATCAGCTCCAAAGGTTGAAATGTCACCAGCAGCATTCTGACAGAGAATATGCTGTGTTACCAATTCCTCGCCTTAACTTCCCCAAACTAATATTACCTGAAGTTGTATGTGTCCGTCACAACCACCATACTCTGACTAGAGCCCGTTAATACATCATATAACACTATTGTAGTTTTATGCAGCCTAACAAGGCAGGCTCGCTAGCCATTTGTGCTCAAACACACCACTAGTTGTATATTATCTTCCTTATCCCCTTTGCATACAGTAAATGATGCATAAATTGTTATTAATTCATGACAATTACTCACATGATTAGGCTAGCTAGCTCATCTTTTATCTTGAAGCATATCACTTAGTATTCAATCAGTAAATATACAGTTGCCCTCCAAAACACTTAAGGGTACTGGGACGTAGCAACGCGTGATGCGCACCCGCACGCACCACAAAAAACCACAAAAATCCGCTGTGCTCGCAATAGTAAAAACGACCGCTAACTTAGCTTGCACGGGTAATTCAAAGCTTCCCGCCCAACTAACCGAGGCCCCGCCCCTGCTATAAGTTGTAAAGATCGCGGTTGTTTGATATTGTAATTCTTGGCTTACTTTATCAGTATTGTTTCTCCCTAGAGCAGACACTGGCTCCCAGATTGTCTCCAAGCTTTGACAGGTAAATAATACCTCACTAATGACTCCATTATTTTAATTTTTTTATTCTTGTGCAAAACTTCTTCCTGATATATCACTCCTGATTTTTTTATTTTACAGTATTGTGATGACCAGTGATACTGTTTATGAATGTATATAATATAATGATGCTTATTTTATATAAAAAATATTTTGAAATAGCCAGCTAAATATAGATGAATATTTTGTGATGTAGCTAGCTAAGTAAGGATGAATAAACAAATGAAGTGAATAGCTAAGTACAGAAAACTGAAGTGAATAGCTGTACAGAAAACTGTACACAAACTGAAACTGTAGAGTTTTCCAGCAGCAAAATTAATTCACTAATTGATTATAGGTACATACACACACTGAATATGAATCTAGCTAGCTTGATAAAAGGCTTCCCTTACCTGACCATGCCGAGAAAAACACTATTAACAAGACTACAATAATCTCCTCACACTCGTTTCAGTAGGGTTTATCATTGAGATGGAGAGGCGGCCAGAAAACCGGTTTGCTAACCGGTAGGCGCCCGAAAGATAGAGAGCACCTGGAACTCACTTTCCCGCGGAAATCAATTGAATCTGTTGTGGGTGTGGTTTGAATGCAATCAAGTCTCTGCCAAAAGATTGCGTGGACTAGTTTTTAGTCCTGGAGTCTATTTTGTGTTACTTCTCAGAAACTATGCATAGAAATGACTCCAAATTTCGTACACAGGCTGATTATGACCTTAGCTACAAAATGTTCGTTGCAATTTTTTTTTAAAGAAAAAAAATCGGGCGCGCTGCCGTGAGGATCAAATAAGCACAATCAACTAGACAAAACAAAGCAGAATTGAGAAAAAGTACAACGAAGGTTTTGAAGACAATCAACAAATGTAGCAGTAGACGAAGAATGGGCTCATCAGCGACGGCACCCACGGAGGAGTTGTGGATTATATACTTGAGGCTGAGGAGCTCGTAACTTGAACGAAACAGGCTCCCAAGGCCCGTTCTTTTTATTTAGTTAGTCCATTAGCAGTACTCTTTAGGATACACCCTTAGTTGGAGCTTTATAAACACCAAGAAAAAAGTTAGTAATCCCTAGCAACCAAAATCCAATTATTGTGAATATTTGCGTGGGCGATGTCCCAGCACCCTTAAAATTGTGAACATGGCCAATTCAACGGAACAAAAAATAAAATAAAGAAACTAAACATTACGTAGAAACCAGAAAATGGTTTGAGGTTATAAAAATAAAAATTCAGCTGCATATAGATGGTAAAATACCTCATCCTTGTTTCCTGAGCACTGGAGAAGCACAAGTAACACAAGTATATTTTATGTGTATGCTTACATTTGAATGCTTCCAGTTCTGGCATCTTGGGTCTTCCCACTGGGTAGATTTAGTATCTGAAGAAAGCATGATAATCATGAGCATTATTTGACATCCAATATGAGCAGCTCAAATGACATAATAAACGTACTGTGATCAACAAAGAAAACACGGCCATCATTCTTCCTTAGTCCCACATTCCAGTTGTCCTAATATTAAAATAATTTTCATGTGTTATGAGCATATTTCAAAAGTATGTTCATGCCATTATAACAAACATCAATTGGAAACCACTTCCATACTGAGCTAAACTTCATACATTAGTATATTGCAAAGAGACTCACAGGAAGAGGACCCAAAATTGCTGATACATTAGGATGTTCCCAAGTAGTTCGTCGATTCACGTAGAAAATATGACCTTTAATATCCACACGAGCCTCCCAGTTCTTTGGAAGACAAGCCCCCTAATGAATAACAGTAGAAGGATGAAGTTCCAGCATTTTTTTTATAAAAGTAATGAAAACAGAAACATGTGAATAACCACATGAAGGCAAAATCATTTTTTAAATGCAATCATTTAAGGCATGAGGAGAACAGAGAGTTAAGCAAGTACAAAGCTCTCAACCGATTACACATGAATAAAAATTGTAATTGCGCCTTACATAATGCAGTCAAGGGTGCACGCCAGACCCAGAAGATTGATTGCTTGGTGGGAGGGTGACACAAAACTAGAGAAAAATTAACGGTTGAAAATTGCCTCGGAGACAGTATTATTGAATGGTAGAGTACGCTCTAGGCTATTGGGAAAGCATAAACTCGACGCTAAGAAGCTGTTCGTGACCTAAAAAGAACCAACTACTCGTGCCGTTTGGCAAAATATTTTATTGCACCACACTGCAGCTCTCAGGAATTGTTGAGGGTGTGGTTTATTTAGAACTGAGCAATGTGCTATAAGTTTTTTGAACAGAGTACAACTACTATGTTTTTGTGAATAAAAGCAGGTATATCAGAATAAATAATACGATATAGAGAGTTCAATTTGGACTCGAAGGTGTTTTTGTTGACAGAATAGTTTAGGGTGGTGTTATTATCAGGTGTAACTGGTCGTATAATATGAACTGAATGTCAAAGCGCTTCCTTCAGTCTCACCTGTAATAGAATAAAATATGTATTTTTACTTATTGCAAATAAAGTATATGGTTGCAATTCCTGTAGAAAGCGCCACTTCCAAAATCGTCAATCCCGTTCTCGTCAAAAGTCCTTGACTACAATAGACACTACGCCCGTCGGCACTGTTATCATCTAAATAAAAAAACTCCTCATCACTGCCATCCTGGCTGCTGCCATCTTGTACCAAGTCATGAATATTATGTTTCCTCACTTGGAAGATAAAGTGCCAGTACTCTACTTGGACATAGCTTTCTACTTGTCATATCATAATCAGTTATAGCTAAAGTGATAATGGTTTCTACAAAATATAAAATATTTCTGTGTACCTTTATTATATTATAAAATATATTTTATAGCTATAATTGTTGTGACAAATTTACTCAACAATTACTTACGACAGTCTATACATTTTATAAGGTAAAATATACCTACAACAATATAAATTGTCTGCCATTGTGATTGGTGGCTTCCCTGACTCCACAAAGCTGAAGGGCATAGTGGCCGCAAAGACAAATTTTTTATGCATTTTTGTGTCCTCCACGGTTATCGCTTTTTCTCAATTGACATGTTTTCACATCCTCCGTGGTTAATCGGTAAACATAATCTACCATTCAAAAAAGCACAAGGAGTAGTACCAGCACTAAAGAAAAGTTTTACCAAGTAATATTTTTTTTATACACCACTAATCTTGGCAAACAGAATGAAAAATTAGGACCTTCAAGTTTGAAAGGTTGTTTACTTCAGGAAATATCATCTCTGAAAGAACTATAGACCTACTTATTTATCTAGAAAAATAATAAACCTAGACCTAAAATTAAAGCATTTCCTTTACACTTAGTAACCAATTTTGTTCATTCAAATACAATCAATAAGGCATTGATTTTGGGATAATTGAGTAACAATGAATGTAATTGAACCATGAATGATTCTGGAGTAGGGAGAAGTAGGTTTAATCTATTCGATAAGATCTAGTATAGTGATGCCACTTCTTCAATAAGTCTTAACAGGTAGCATGTGATGTTTGTTAACAATACAATTGCACTACTGAGATAAACATATCAACTGCAACCTTTTCATTTTCTGCTGGAGAATGACCTTCCATTGGCTTCATATCTTTCACATTGTGTGGTCTCCCAAGAAGCGGTTTGTTATTATGGTTAATATATGTGGGACCGCCCACCCAAGAAAATGTACCATGCCCACATGGAATAACATGAACTCGGTAATGTGAATAGAACTGTGGTTGTGTATGTGTCATGTATTTGTGGTTTTGTATAGTGTAACTGTGAAAGGTAATTGTGATATCTGGAACATTTCCATATTTGGTTATTTTTGTAAGATCACGTATTGTTGTACCAGCCAATCATATTTTAGAGTTACTTGAGGAAGCATGGTTATATATACTCTGGCCAGCCTCAGTTTACTCAGTTTTGTGCTCATCAATTTTTTTCTGTGTGTATGAGATTTCGTGTGTGTGATGAAGTTCTGCAACAGAAGGTGGACTAGTTCCCCTACGTAGGCCCGTTTGATAGCTACAGTTCACCACCTCTCAACCTCAGCTTCGATTTGAGCCATCTTCCTGGTGGCAGCGGAACGCTACTCAACAATTCCCGATGGCCCCACCACGTAATAAAATCTACCCGATTTGGTCATAGCAACATCACAGTTGGCAGGGAGGCCTACAGCCTAATATCACAAGCACAAAAAAAAATAGCAAAAAAAAAAACTAGGGAATCAGACAGTATGAAATTTTTCAACTGACATTTACATTAGTGTTGCACCTATAATGGTTAGGCACTGCCTTAGAAGGAACTACCATTTTTAGGGTCCCAAAGGTTGTATAATGTAGTGTTCCAAGCGCAGCGAGGGCACTGCACTTAAGGGTGGAGACCCATCCGGCCCACGCATTTTCCTTAAAAATTGATGCTGAAAAAAAAAACTTCAAGCAACGGTGGCAATTCTTTAATATGCTGAAATTATTTAGGGTGATAAGGTCTCTCTGCACACCAAAATTCAGACCATTTGCATCTTCGTAAGCCCAGTTAGGAGCGATTTACTTCTGCGGACATTTCGTGTTGTTTCTCCGCAACCGTCCAAGCTTTT
>WLWI01005559.1_pt1 | contig 10502 bp, 7 predicted proteins | sample 6701501 | NCBI WGS metagenome assembly WLWI01 (sample SAMN12718690, study PRJNA515312) | sponge metagenome | isolation source: marine sponge | host: Mycale hentscheli | place: New Zealand: South Island, Marlborough, Capsize Point | collected 2014-11-01
CCCCAGTTAAGAAATTTGATTTGAAGTACTATTAGACTCAGCTTGAGCTATAAGAAATCTGGCACTGCTGGTATACAACCATCTGCCTCTGATGAGCTGTAGTACTTGCTGCTTTCTTCTGCCTCAGCCTCATCAGATATTGCTAGCTAATTAAGACAAGTCCATTGACTTCCTTAACAAACTAAGCCAGAAAAAATTACTATTTAAGAAGCCTTCACCTTGGAGATATAACCAAAAATTTAATTACCTTCATTGTGGGTGGGGCTTAGTGATGATGTAGATAGGGAAATAGTTGGGCTTGGTTTGTTAAGTTAGCCTATGTGTTTGTTTTTGTTACCTATATATATAATAGAACATCTGGGCATATATTTTCACATATAACTACAAGAAAATGCCAAAAAAACGGGAAATATTTTCATCATGCTTGCCCTTTAATTCACAAAAACCAATTTTTTATTGGATGATTCATTTAATAACTTCCTTTAGTGATGGTATTTACCTCAAATTGAGCAATCTGAGTAGACAGCTTGAATGAACCATTGTTAAAGATTATGCAGTAGTACACTACACTCACTTTTTACAAGTAGCTAAGAAACATAGGGAAAATATAAAATTTTGCTTTATTACAACTACTTGGTGTTGACATTTGCTCTTAATAGATAGTATAGTTAAAGGAGATGCAAGAATTTATGCTTAAAATTGCATAAAGTGAATACATGATGATATGTTAATAATATAATTGAACCACAAAATATTTCTCCAGTTTGTAGATGTGCAGGCTTGCTTTATTGGCTTCACTTGTCTGCCTGAACACAAACAATTCTTGCATTCTGAAACTGAAGATTTTGTGCTTTTTACAAAAACAAACTGTGTAGAACAGCATTTTGTAGCTAATACACACCATTGAGTGTAAGTCATAAACGAAGCGTTCTCAAGATAAGTGCAAACTTTCTTAAGTACATAGCTATATAGGCTGTATCTACAGAAGTGTTATCTATTTTTATTGGACTATATAAAATTTCACGATTGAATTATTCCATGCTTCCCTCACTGGTAACATAACACCACTCTCCTAGGTTAACTCTGTTCTATTCGTAGTTCCCAGTCATCCGGTGGAATAATATTACGCCTACCCAGACTGGGCGTGGTTCAAATTCTTAGTTGCGGCACAATATTCGGGCGTACAACACTGCCAGTAAGAATTGCTCCGGGTCTTTAAGTTCTCAGTTTAGGGAATAGTCCTCCTCCGTGACGTACGATGCATCAGGTAGGCTAAAGGTTATGTTTCGTTTTCATATTATACCCGTACTAATCATACGATATGAAGTGAAAGGTTCTGAGAACATAATTACGAAAAGCCTGTTCATTCCATTGCAGCTGAAAGTAAATAGTACACTGAGTAGTGCAATTTATGTAGATTATATGAATTGGCCATGTTTGGAAGTAATTTTTTTCTTAATAGAAGTCAATTGTGTACAGTACAACAATTGTCAAGAATAATAATGAATTACGATTAAACTCCTGGACTTAAATTTATCTAAACTGGTTAAGATGCTTACAATTAGAGATTGATGTTTGCAAAAGATATTTTAAACCAGAGAAAGAGTATAGCTTTTAAACCTACCACTTCAGTACATGTGAAACCATTTCCTTGAAGCTTAATGTAAGATTAAATTACATAAGGTATGTCACACAGCTAAGCCAGATTTAACCAGGCTATAATTACTTAATTATAAGAAACTACATGTGGTGTTCTCATTAAGGTTTAAGAAAAATCAGCTATACGAAACAGCTATAAACTACCAGGATGTTGGAAATCTATAGCGATAGCTATGTATTTGATGAAGAGGAAATAATTTAGATTGCAGTTTTCATATCTACCCTTCCTCTGTACAAATTATATGATATGAAGTGAAAGGTTCTGAGAACATAATATTACAAAAAGCCTGTTCATTCCATTGCAGCTGAAAGTAAATAGTACACTGAGTAGTGCAATTTATGTAGATTATATGAGTTGGCCCTTTGCCAAGCATGTTTGGAAGAAATATTTTCCTAATAGAAGTCAAGTTTGTACAGTACCACAATTGTCAAGGATAAAAAGGAATTACAATTAAACTGCTGGACTTAAATTTATCTAAACTTTGGTTAAGATGCTTACCATTAAAGTTTGATGTTTGCAAAAGATATTATATAACAGAGAAAGAGTATAGCTTTTAAATCTACCACTTCAGCACATATGAAACCATTTCCTTGAAGCTTAATGTAAGATTAGATTACATTATGTCATATAATGTTATGTGTTATTATAATAAGAAGATAAGGTCATTGTATCAGAGATTATTATGTAAACATTAGATGTCGATGGAGTTTTTGTAATAATAACTTAGTTAATAATTACTTAGGGTTAATTTATAAAAGTAGCCAAAAAGCTAATGTTTAATGAACAGGATTGCATTGGCAAAATTAAATACATGAATATTAAATACATGAAATAACGAGATAGTGCAAATTGAGTTGTTCATGTTCTTATTATCTACTAACTTAAAAAATATCTACAGGATATGTAATTAAACCTTTGTTCTGATGCTTGAAATAGATAATAATTGCTGTGATCATGTCCTCATTGCTGGCTCCAAGCTTATCTCAGAGTAAGTCCTATGTTTACTGATCTAAGAACCAATAAAGTTATATTATTGGCATTTTTTTTCTTGAATTAAACTCATCAATTCAAATTTGTTGTAAAATTTTGGTTATTTTTATGTCATGTAATATCAATAGTTGTGTGTATATAATATGTACACATTTAATACTCACAATAATGACCAGGAATACCACGGAAACAATTTTATATTCTTTAAAGGAAAAGCATAGTTAGTATTGACACATCAGCCAAAAGGTGGAGACTGTTAATTGTATTTGCCAAATAAAATAGAGAACATATCGGAAGATGCAAGGTCCAGAATATTGCATGGATTCACATGTTAGGTAATCTAATTGACTTGCACTAACTTAATGTGAAAATTAGCATTACGTGACACTATAGACGTAGAAAGTGCTCAAAAGCCTAAAATAAAATTAAAAGTTATATGCTTTTTTTTAATGAAACAAATCAGGAAGTGTTATATCCAATGTAGTAGAAAAAAAATATTACAGTTATATTAAGTGATTGTTCCAACCCATGGGGCAAACTTTGTTCAATAAAATCATTTGCAAATAATAACTTTCATAAATTGTTTAAATTCTAATGTTTAACAATATTATTTTCTGAAGTGCATTTGTTTATGTGCTTTAAATGGCAATGAACAGTTTTTCCAGGTTCCTATGAAGTGAATCATCCTGCTATATCAGACAGAGGGTCATCTGCCACTGGTCATTGTTCTAATGTGTCAGATTCTGGTAGAGTATGTAATACTCCACGTAATAGTGTTTTATTTGATGGTATTCCCACACTAACTGGACTAGATGGAGACATGTGGGCAACTCAACTACTAACACTCAACACATCTACATCGTCTGCTTCTATCACATTTGACTTTAACACAGTATTTGATACAAATGGAGTTACAACATATACTGCAGTAGAGCTTATTGAAATAGTCATGTTTAACTGTCTCTCCACAGGAGTCAATAGTATTAGAGTTCTTGGTGATAATAATGATATAGGAACTATCACAATAGAACCATCATGTAATAATCTTGTGAGAGGTTGTATTATGGAATTGTCTACTACTGCAAGAAATATTACTCTAGTATTTGATACATCACTGCAATCATACATAGCTGAAATTTTCTTTTCCAGTAGCTCAGCTCGTCAATGTACAATGCCTATTGGAGAATTACCAAACACTGTTGAAAACACCACAACAACTACGTTGTATTTTGGTATGTAATCTGGATAGCAAATATTTGTTTATTTGGTTACAGTAGCACAATGTAGCTAATATTGCTATATATAAAAGCAATCCATATGTGCTGACAATAAAAATGCATTTTTAATATTAGTTGTTAGCAAATATGAGTTTTGCTTAGGAATAGCTTGTACTTAGACATAATATTGCCTAACTAATAAAAATATACTTTTGCAAATGTATATATTTAGAATTTGACTACTGGTAAGAAATACAACAAAAACATACTGTATTCCTATACTGATTTTAAATGATATTAAACATTAACTATTTTTTAATGAGAGTAAGATTGAAATTTTTGTGTGTCCAATTATTATTTGTAACACAATAATGCCTATTTTCATAAATTAGGACAATAATAACCCAAACATAGTAACATTTTGAACTATTTTAAATAAACAGACAAACAATCTTAACATCTAATCTAAAGATGACAAAATGAAAATAGTTTTAGAAGATCTCATAAACTCTTAACAATGAAAAATATTTATTTGAAATAAAGTAGAATACCTGTTGTTTTTTAATAAACTATCAAATATCATCTTAGCCATTCAATTAATACTAATACATATGTAATTTAAAGAGCTACTTATAGGGAAGTTTGTTTATGTTGATTATTTGCTTAGGTGATGATGGTTCAAATGTAAACAATTCAGTGATCAGCACTACAGTTAATGCTACACCAAATCTTTCTACACAAAATGAGACATGTGTGACCAACAAAGAAAGAGTAGTAGAATCAGATGTAGTCTCCCAGTTAGGTATAGAATTGATAATTGAACTTGCAGGTTTAACAAAATAATAGATGATAATGTTAAAGAAATTTCAAAACAATTATTCATATTATTGTAATTATAGGTTATATACGTTATATTAATATCAGTATAGTATATATTCAAATTATGCAATCACTGACAATTTAAGCATAATTATATAACACTCATAATACTTAAACATTACATACTAAAATAATTACAAGATTATTATCCCGATAGCTAGTAGCTAGCTAATACAATAGCACAATGGAGCAAACAACCAACTTCATATATAATATATATATTTTATAAATAAATACATATATATATATATATATATATTATTTGCAGCTGCAGCTAGTGTTACTTCATTCATAGTAGGAAATATAACTGGTGCTATTGGAGGCATACTTATACTACTATTAATCTATTATATTACCAATAAAGCACATTTCAAGTCTACTCATAGAAAATGTAATAATAAAACTAACCAAGTTTTATACGATGAAATTAACATTAGCAAGGAAGTGAAATCTGCACATGATGTTGAGCTACAAAATAATTCTGCCTATGGCCAATTGAATTGATTATTAACCTGTAGTGGCCATGACATATTAAATGTGATATTATTTAATGTATATATTATTTATCAGTAGTTAGTTACGAATTATATCAATGCAATTTTTTTTCTTGTGTTATTATCTTCTGTGATTGTGTCAACTATAAATAACTTAATGTACAACTTAATTATAGTTTTGTCTACATTATTGATAGCCATATAGGTGGCTCCAATTTGAAACTTTAGCTTCCCATCTACTTGTGCCTGAATTTTGATGAGGGAGGGAGGGAGGGGTATTAGTAATATGTATTAGACTGATATGTTCAAGAAAAAGAACAAGTAATTCATTAATTCTTTCTATTACTTATACCTATTTTTTATTTGTTCAAAAAAATACTCCCACTAGATTTAGTATAATAATGATGGTATTCATACAAATACATAATACTAATACCCCTCCCTCCCACATCAAAATTCAGGCATGAGTAGATGGGAAACTAAAGTTTCAAATTGGAGTCGCCTATTACAGATGCAATTTCCTAGGTCGCTAAAACATCATCATTATTATTTATTGGTATTTCTTAAGATTCAATGAACTTTGTGAATTAATGTTTATAAAAACAACCACAACATTAATAGGTGTATCTTCATTCTTAAATTATATAAATCTGTTATTTCAAAGAGTACTTAACCTTCACATTTTGAGCAAAATTAATATAAAATGATTGAAATGGAACAAATGGCTACTTTTCTAAAAAAAAAAATTTAACATTCACAAATAAATTAATATGCCTTAAATACCGTTGCTATATTGTTGTCAGGTGTAATAACTTGGCAAGTGTGCAATAACACTTGCCCGGTATTTAAACTAGTTAAAGCATGAGCGCTTAGTGCCTAGTACATTTATCGCACTCAGTCCTCGGGCCTACGGCCCTCGGGCTGTCGTGCAATAAATCGACTAGAAACTAAGCGCTCATGCTTTAACTATAACCTATAGTATCAAGTTCTCAGTGATTAAAAAAATGTTAACATTTAAAATAGGTTCATAAAATATTTTATAGGTTTGGTTACATAATGGTAACCCCAAATATCTAGAGTGTTGATTAAATAATGCATAAAAAATGAATTAATACCAGAGGAACTAGTCCACATAAATCTAATGTTATTGTTATGACATGCATCATTAGTCACTATAGTATATCGTCAGTTCAATTGGTTGACTAAGTTGTAACTCAATAATAACTCATAATTGTGGGGATATAATGAAGTGCAGAGTACAGGATTTGATGTGGTGTTATTTATGGTAGTAAAACTACAAACGAAATTGATACATAATGAATTTTTGTACAATAACAAAACAGTAAAGTTTGTTTTTGCAAAAATAATGGTCTGTTTAATAACAAAACTGTTGAGAAATTTCTGTTTTTACATGTTACTTCAATAACCATACATAACAGTTGCTAAAGTGTCTATTTTTACAGAGCAGCTATAGTGAAGTTATTGTTTTTACATGAAATGGTCACTGTGACTATAACAATCACTTAGAGGCAAATGTCTCAAAAAGGAATTGGTGTATTTTGAGTTTCTACTAAAAATTTTTCTTGTGGTGTTCAATAAAGTACATCTGTTAGAACTGGGGAGCAATTAGCACTAAAATTGGCACAAATTCTCTAAACATATTCCTGTAGAGGGTACAGAGGCAATCTATCAGCCAGCATACTAAATAATGTTTTGCTATTGTAGGAGATTCAGTGGCTTAGTTCACAAATAGAGTTTAAATTTTTTTCAAAAATGATACACAATTTTGCAATGCTCTTATATGTATGACAAAATTAAATTTAATAAAATCTCCACTTCTGCCCTTTAAGTTGTGAACTAGTTGAACAGTTCTTGACTGATGAGTCCTGGCAAGTCCATTCAGCAGCAGGGTTTTATTTTACGTGTGATAAGACATCTTATAATTAGACGATGCTTTAGAATAGTTATGCTTATGGTTTTCTTGCATAAAAATTATGTTTGGGGCAGTTAAGTTCTTTTGCAATATTACACAATGTCCCAACTATAAGTATTAACTTCACTAGTAGCTTAACTATCCATTCCATTCATTCTCAGTCTTCCAGCGGAATACTATTATAGTGACTCACGGCGTGGGCGAGGGCGTGGTTAAAATTCTTTATTTTCCTGAATGTACTGCCAGTTCCAGATTATTGTTACGGATCTTCAACGTTTATAATGACTCAATATGTCAATAATTATGGTAAATATGTGATATAATTTTTTCAATCCTTGTAAAAAGAGATGAATGGTATACATTTTGGAGACCATAGCATAGTATGAGATATTTTAAGAAATAATGGACAAGATCAATTTGTTTTTGCCAAATGTAATAGAGTTTACTTAAAGCTAAAACTTAGCAATTCCTTAATTTAAGTCAAGATAATTTCAATAGGTTAAAGTGTAATCACATGTTTGAGGTAGCCAATAGGCCTATTATAGGCTTCATGGTAATGATTGATCTAAATATGAAATTCTTATTGTTCAAATTAAGCACATTCACCTAATTATCAAAGAATTTTTCATTTCACTGAAAGATGTCCAGCAAAAGTGTTGTAACATAATACAAAATATAACAGTATTCAGATTTTATGTTTGTACTGTTGAAAAAACACCTCATGAGGTGTTTACAAGGAGACACTGTCTGAATATCCCACTTTGAGCCCTTACAGCTTTCACACCGATAGATGATTTGGTTTCAAGTTATTAAACTAAATGGCAGATACTCATCCAATTGTTATGATACACTTGTTCCAGATACTTTCATATTCTCTGTAGAGCATAATTCACACATTGCTGTTTGAGCTGTCATAGTATTATCAGTAGCACTTGTTTTGACTGTGTTCTTGACATTAGTATCATTTGTAAGTATATCTAAAAACCAAACAATCAGAAACATTTGTGATAGCTATAATATATAACATAACTCTTAACTTGTGTATTGAATTATGTATCAATATGACAAATTACATATTATTTTGATAGTATACAGTAGTATAGGATATTCTATTTTAGTGGACTTAATCAATATGGTGGGGAAATCATAGGAACTTCAGGTTGGTATGAAACACTTTCAGACCCTCCCCCACAACAATATTTCTGAATAATAGCTATACAAAGTGCAAATACAGAAATTGAAACTACAGATATTAATACTACAGAAATTGAAACTACAGTCACTAAAACTACAGAAAATGCTAATAGGGAAACCGATGCCAATAATGAAATTGAAGCTACAGAGATAAAACCCACAGTAACAGAAACTGAATAATAACTGACATAAGAGTGTTATGGTTGCCCACATCAGTACACTCAGCAAGTTATTATAATACATTAACATTGTTATTGCTCCATGGAGCAATCCTCACAACAATGGGTTCCCCTGTGTCTGTAACTATAGATAACTTAGTAATGGAAGAAGTGAAACAAAATGCATTGACCACATACAATTTTACTCATCCAATTTTTTGGAAAATATATGTGTGCACAGCACTGCCAGTAGACTTGGTTGATGACTTACTGATTCACTTAAATTTTATCGAGCAATCTATCAATATCACAGTTAAATGAGAATGCCAAAATGACGGACTCTAGAACATAGGTCAAAAGTACACCAATGAGCATTGAAATTACTAAACATCAGTGCATCTACAGTTACTCAACATGTGAATCACCAACATCATCGCATTGACTGGAAGAATGCGAAATAAGTAGATCACAAACAAGAATTGCACAAGAGATTTTATTCAGAGTCTTGGCAAATGAGAATGAGTGAACCATCAAGGAATAGAGATACTTGATTGTTGCATCCAGTAACTGCCAGATAAAAATGTAGCTTCTCGCTAAAACTTTCTTATGTATAGCTTTGTCATGAATACATATTTGTTATAGCTCTGTCATAGCAACAAAGTTCCTGAGGACATTGTTTTGACTTCACTAAAATAATTATCCACACACTGATAATGACCGTTAAATGTTTGAAAATTTTATATATTATTTTTATAAAAAAATACTTATGAAAATTAAAGTACAGAATATATGGAATAAAATAGTATCAGACATTTTTATACACAGGAGCTACAACCAATAGGCTTAAAACACTACTTAATTTATAGGTACACCTGAGGCCCATGATTTCAAAATTTACTTTTGTATTTAACCTTCTGTACTCAGATAAACATATATTTATCTTTTAATGAACAAGTAAGAATGAATGCCTATACAATCTACATTTATTTCTCTTCAAACAGTATTGCTGCTAATACTAGAAGATGTAAATGTGTTGAGAGTTTGTAGTTGAGTTGCCCACATGTCTCCATCTAGTTCAGATAGTGTGGGAATAATATCATCAAGTAAAACACTACTACATGGAGTATTACATACTCTACAAAGATCTGAAACAAATCTGACAAAATTTGGGAATTCTCTTTAATTAAGTCACTCGTATTATATGTTTTATCCTAAATGTACGAATACAATGTATTATATCATAATTTATTCTTTTTTTTTTGAAGTTGATACCGAAAGAAGAGTACTTGATGTAGTTGATACTGATTCATTCAGGTTAGCATTAGAACAAGGACGATTGCTATTATACAACACTACTTCAGCTAAGTAGACTCGTTGAAGTGCATCATTGAAAATTAAAGATAATATTAGATCTGTAGCTGTAAATCCATCAGATATACATGCTCTGACTAGATACTCACAAGATTGAGGGATATCATTATTAGTACCAAACCCTGTCAACTATTCACGATTATATCATCACTAATTAACACTTGTCGAGGTCCATTGATTCACACTGAATGTTGTGTATTGTCTGTGTATGTGTAAGAATAACCAGTCTTACCTCTGGGCTAAAAATAGTGAACTAGTAAGAACTAAGAGCGCTACACTACAGTTGTAAAGCTACAACCGTATATATTACGGTTACCTTATAGTCCAACATAGCAAAATGCAAGTCCACACTAGATATTGTTTAAAAAATATTTACTATGCTAACAATGATGTAACAGTGCAAGTAAGTCTGAGTCACCACTGGTGACATCAGAAGCATAAACATTTGTATTATTCACATAGGAGTAAGTGGGCACTGGTGGCATGTGCCCTCCCTCCCCAATATTTTGAACCTCTTATGCATTGCTATATATTAATTATAATTATTAGTAGACAGATGACAGAATAATTAGACATTTTAAAGAAGTTTATGTTCATTGAATGAGT
>WLWI01005560.1_pt1 | contig 10502 bp, 15 predicted proteins | sample 6701501 | NCBI WGS metagenome assembly WLWI01 (sample SAMN12718690, study PRJNA515312) | sponge metagenome | isolation source: marine sponge | host: Mycale hentscheli | place: New Zealand: South Island, Marlborough, Capsize Point | collected 2014-11-01
TTTTGTGTAGGAAAGTGATATTCAAGGCCCCCCGGGTTTTTGTTTCCCCCAAACCCACAAAATGGGGGTTTTTTTTTCCCCCCCCCCCCCCCCCCCCCCCCTCAATGAATTATGGGTGACAAAGGGAGAGGTAATCTAGGAGCTTGTTAACACTATTATACATAAAACAAAGTGTCTGAAGTTCTAGGTGAGGTCTTGCTGGAGTTTACAACACAAGTTATTTGTATTTGAATGTAAATAACATTCCAGCTTGTGCCTCTGGATCACTTCAGCTCCTTTCAGTTCTTTCAAATTGTGCATTAAACATTAATTAAATTGAGGCACAAAAAAAAAGGATAAAAAAATATAATGTATTTTTTACTAGTTTATGACTTCTCAAAAATTATGCACCGTATTCAGTGATCAATATTGATGCAAATTTTATGTCAGATGAAATTGATTGATTGATTGATTAACGGACTGATTGCTTGATTTGCCAGTTGTGTTTGATCGTATTCATGTATACACACATGTTTGTACATGTATAAAGAATGTTTTTATGTGTGTGTATAGCATCTTCCAGACTTGTGATGACCTCCCAGGAGTATGAGTCCAGTGTGTCAATACTGAAGGGCCAGTTGTCGAGTCAGTCTGTGGAACTGGCAGAGGCTTGCCAGAGAGAGACCCAGCTCACTGCTACCACCGACTCCCTGAGGAGACAGGCACTTGCTGCCTCTGACGAGAACAAGCAGCTGCTGCAGAGCATGGGAACATTGGAGGAGGAGCGGGCAGCATTATTAGTCAGAGCTAATAAACTAGAGGCTGACGTGGAGCAAGGGAAAGCAGAAGTTGATGTTTTGGAGGAGAGAATATCAGAGCTCCAGATCGAGTTGGAAGATGCAGAAAAGCAGAGGACCATGCAGGAGACTGTGGTCAAGGAGCTTCAGCTGAAGGTGCAGGAGTTTAAGAGCAGTTTAGAGTCGGCTAGGAAAGACGATGTCTTGGGCAGACTGAAGAACCAAGAGCTAGAGCTGGAGGCTTTGCAAGAGAGAAACAAGGTTTTAGAGGAGGAGGCAAAGGAAATGAAAACAAATCTTGGTGAGTTATTCAGAGTTATCCCCCCCCCCCCTTTTTTTTTTTCTCAATATTGAAGTGGTTAAAAAACAACAACAACTTTTGGTAAATTTTTAGTGGTTTGTCTATAATCAGTCAACTCCACTTTCTTTCTCTTCTTGTAATCATTTCTTAAGCCTATTATTAATTTGAGAAATATATTTCTATAAGTGATGGAAACATCAAACATTAATAGACTACTTCATGTTACACGTGTTATTCAGAGGTAGTCGAGCTGGCTCGCCAGTCTGAGGAGGAGGCGGCACGTGTGGCTAAGGAGGCATTAGAGCTGCACCGTCAACAGATGGCCGGACTGAGGGAAGACCACGGCAAGTTGGTCAGTGTTAGGAGTGAGTTAGACCAGAGGTGCGAGGGACTGCTTGGAGACTTGGAGCAAGCCAATGCCAAGCTGCTGGAATGTGACCTGAAACACAAGGAACTTCTGCTAGTCAGGGATGGAATGGAGGCAGAGTTGTGCAAAGAGAGAGAGGAGAAAGCAAGCCTGCAACAGGAAGGGAAGGCCAGTAAGGAGAGGCTGGTTCAATTGGAGCAAGAATGGCAGATGAAGAGGGCCACACTGGAGACGGAGCTGACTACAAAGGAGGAAGAGTTAAAAGGTAGGAGGAAGAGTTAAAAGGTAGGGCATGTTGATTGGATTCATGGTTTCATCTCCCCAAAAGAAAGGCTCTCACTCGCAGTGTTGAATGAGAGTGTAGATCACACCCACACTCACTCATAGTGTGAATTAGAGTGTAGATCACACCCACACTCACTCGCAGTGTTGAATCAGAGTGTAGATCACACCCACGCTCACCGCAGTGTTAAATCAGAGTGTAGATCACACCCACGCTCACCGCAGTGTTAAATCAGAGTGTAGATCACACCCACACTCACTCAGTGTTGAATAAGAGTGTAGATCACACCCACACTCACTCAGTGTTGAAACAGAGTGTAGATCACACCCACACTCACTCAGTGTTGAAACAGAGTGTAGATCACATCCACACTCACTCACAGTGTTGAAAGAGAGTGTAGATCACACCCACACTCACTCAGTGTTGAATTAGAGTAAATGATATACTAAAGCATTTTGCATTTCATTCACATGTGGTGGGGTGGGATGTGTTCACTAGGAATGTGTAGTGTGGAGTCTAAGGAACTGTGTGTATCTGGTGTTGTTGGTAGTGGATTGATGTCTAGTTTTATTTCCAGATTGCAAGGTAGCCTTTGAGATGAGAGAGACAGAACTGTTGGGCAAGATCGAGGATCTCGGTCGTGAAATGAAGCAGGAGGCCGCCTCCCAAGTAGCAGTTTTGTTAGCCACTGTGGCTAATCTTGAGGGATGCCAGCAGCAGCTACAGATGAAGGTGGGTGGTAGTAGGCGTGGCCCATGCCACTTTTTTTTTTTTTTTTTTTTTTTTTTTTTGGTGGTAGGTGTGGCTTGTCAAGTTGGTGGGTGTGGTCTATCAGGTTGGTGGGCGTGGTTTTTCTGTTTTGTGGGTGTGTCATGTTATGAAATGTTCCTCTGATGACTGGGCTGCTCTATACTGTTGCTGTAGGAGGATGAGTGTATGTCACTGACGCTGGCCAACCAGCAAGAGAAGGAAGAAGTAGGCTCCTTGCAGGAGACTGTCAAGAACTTGCAGGCAGATCTGGTTAAAGTAGAGGAAGACTGCAAGAAGGGCGAATCAGCTATGAGAGGTTTGGGATGGAATGATAGGATTGCTTAGAAAGATAAGCATACCTGCACCAACTGAATTAAACTCTCTCACGGACTAGCCATGCCATACCTATGTGTGTGTGCCATGTGTAGGTGGTCATATGTACTACGTATAGTGTTCGTGTGCGCTCTGTGTTATGTGTTTGTATACGTGTATGCACGGTTTGTAAATAGCTGAGCATGCCCACGAGGTGCGGCAGATGAGAAGCAAAGTGTCAGCATTGGAGAAGACGTGTGAGGTCCATCAGGAGGAGATGCGGGAGCTTCAGTGGAGCACGTCTCATAAGGAAGCAGCTCATGCGGATGAGATGAAGTCCTTGATGGATCAGTGCAAGCAGCATGTGGAGGATAACCAGGAGTTGAAAGACAGGTGAAACAGTTTGGTGGAGCTTGAGAGTTCATTTAAGAAAATATTTAAATTAATGGTACCATACAGCCACAACAACAGTAACAACATCTAGCAGATTGATGCAACCAAGAAAATGTCAATCTTCGTATCAGTAGCCTTCATTCTAGATGTTTATTTGGGTCGTTTAGAGTCTAGTATTCAACTGAGGGACCCCTTGTGGTGGCTGCAGCAATTAATATGCGCAAATTCATTACTTCAGGGGAAAAGCTGTTGTATGTTTGCTTCAACTTTGGAATTTTTGCTGGAAAGTAGAACTCTGATAACCCTTTCAACTTTGACATGAGCTTTTATGGGCATTCCATTTTTCATTGCAGCCAAATTTATGTTTGATTAAGAACTAAAGGTCAAGTTATAATGTCTTAAAAGTATTTATACCTTTAGTAATTAAGTTTTAGTTATAATTCTCAGGGTTCATTTAGGAATCAATTTAAGAGAGGGCGAGGTTTAGTGCTATCTCCAGGGGATCACAACTTTCATACAGAACTAAGATGAGAAAGGAGATGGGCTTCAATTACCAAGATAATAATTAGAGCAGCAATAAACTTGTGATTTAAGCATTTGCCTTCATCTTAATTATTCACTTTTTAACTTTGCTTTTCGCTTATGAAATTTTAAGAATATTTAAGGGGGGGGGGGGCCCTGCCCTAAATGAACCATTCTACTCAGTAAAGTGAGTCAGGTCAAAATTTTCTCAGTTTTGGTGTGTGTGTGTAAACAATTATTAGAAGTCTGCCTGAAACGTGGTAAAAGCAATTTTCCGTATGTACTTCATAAGAGGTCAAGCTACAGTGTAGATCATCGACAATCTTTTTTGCAATAGAATTACAAATGGCCTGTAAAAGTTATGTTTGAAGTGTATTTCAGAGTCGAACAGAACTGATTGCCTGGGGAACTTGATCTAGCCACAATGAAATCCACTGGTAAAACAAATGAGGGTTGTACATTTAAGCAGATTTTACAAAAATGGCCCCACGGTCACTTTTGTATTTGTAAATTAGGCAGAGCTGTAAGATTTTTCTTGTGGGTTGTTTTAATGCACAAATAAAAATGTATGTTTGTCAGACTTGCACGACTATTACAGATATTCAGGTAGCTTCAGTAATATCTTACAGTGACTAGTTGCTCTCTTTCTTCATTTTTGGAATGCACAGAAGTAGAAACTTTACCCGAATTCAGTTAAACTGTTGCTGACATTTTTATACCTCAAACTGTTGCTGTTATTGTTCTTCTTCAAGTTAAACGAGATGGTCATTTATAATGTGAATACTTAATGAACTCTTGAATTGAACTTGCTTACTATTTGTCTCAGCTAGTTAAATCGATTGTGAGAACCTTTGTTTGTTTGTTTGTTTGTTTACAGCTTACAAGACATGAAGTTAAAGTGTGAGGAAAAGTGTGAGCAAGTAGTCGAGTTGCAGAAGGAGTTGGAGTCTGTGCAGCAGCAGGAGCAGGTAAGCACATACGTGTGTGCGGATGCTGAATATATACGTAGATCTGCCGCTATGGAGAATAGGGTGATGTGCATGTGATGCGTGCGTGTGTGTGTGTGTGTGTGTGCTTAGGTTGCTGGTATGTGTGCTGGACTAGATGGTCTTAAGTCAGGTGTTGCTGGGGCTGATCCTGAGCAAGAGGAGGATCACATCTATGAGGAGCCACCGGAGGTGAGCACTGGTCTCTTCATATGAGACCAGATGGAAGTCCATGACTGTCAGCTCGCAGTATTGTGCATGCCCCACTTCAAACCACCTACTGTAATTGACAAATAGCCAGAAATACTCCATCCATTGAGCTGCGGGGGGGGAGGGACTCCTGAGATGTAGGGTAATTACCGCTGATTGCCACTGACCCACCGTGAGTCTCTTATCCTCAAGGTCACATAGGGGGGTGGGTCCAAGGTCACACTGCTGCCTCACACAAGGAGCATACGCACACATGACCATGGGCTCACATCAGCTCAGTGACACCAGGTAACCATAAAATCAGGTGAATTGTAATTATTTGTCCGTGTGCCACTGCTTCTTTGCATGTGACCTCGTTGTGCATGGTTGCAGTATGTGCCGTGTCGACCCTTACCCACATGTGCATGATGTATGGGCTACATCTACGTTTGAACTATGAACTCATTAAATACTGAATTAAAGGGGAATCATCTATTTTATTACAATAAAAAATAGTGATGTGCTTGAGCACTAATGGCGAGCAAGCCTAAAACTACACTATTGTAATATCCCTGATTCTCAATTTGACTCCACTGTATAGTGTTTCGCTCGCTTCACTTGCTCGCCAATTACTGTGATTTGCAGGAAATAGAATAACGTTGAGTGTCTGCTGTGCCCACGTTGTTGTTTTTTATCAATTGTACATTATTTTTGATTTTCTTCATTGCCCCGTATCTACATGTGTAGTCAGGATAAAAAGGGTGAATTAACTATTATTTTTAAGATAAATAGTGTATTTAACTAATCCATCAATTAACTAAATTTAAATTAGATCAAAATACATGACTTTAGAGTTGGAATGCCCGCCCCCCTCCCCCTCCATTCCACTCCCTTCCCCGATAGTATTCAAAAGGTAAGCCCTACCACCCATCTCTGCTGCTTCATTTGGGGGTGTGATGCAAGTGTGCCACATGAATCCAGGGTGTTTAGCAGAGGTGTAAGTGGACCGTCCTTGACCATCTGGCTCTTTCATCAAGTGGCATCCACCAGTGAACTTTTCAACAAATCCGAGCGCTGTCCAGAAATGTTGTAAATTGTCCATCCCATCCCATCCCGCAGTCCCATTGGACCATGGGATTCCCTGGGATGTCCACCTGTCCCTCTTACTGGCACATGCATGTTTAACTATACCGTAGAAGTTCATTGCTATGAGTATCAAACTTGAAGGAGTATATATTAGCTTAACATAGCATAGTTGAATTGTTAAAGAACGTTTGGGTCCATGGACCTTCTTCATGACACCTTCACTCCGCTCAGTTGGTTTGTCAAAGTGTGTCGTCGCACCTTTGGTGTTAGACTGATATAATGCTAACCGTGTCACGTGCTTCACGCATGTGCTCTAGTTTGACTCAAAGTGTTCATTAATGACAATACTTTCATGGGATTGTGGGTGGAGTGAACAGTTGGAATAGGTTGGGCAATATTATAGTCAACATAATATTTACTTTTTATCGTCAAGTGCTAGTAATATCAATTTATAGACTGAGGTGGAAAAAAGCACACCTACACCTACATGGAGTCTACACCTACATGGAGTCTACACCTACCTACATGGAGTTAGTCCAAAATTGGAAAGCAGTTTTTAGGAATTATGAGGTGGACCAGAAACCTGGCAGCAGAAACTATGTGTAGAGCTATAGGTATAGAAATGAAGGAGACAGCTATTCCTGACAAACACTTTGAGATCAGAGAGTTCTCAGTAGCTTCTTGACCTGGCTGAGGATGGAAAGAATAGTTATTCCCAGAATAGGTCTAGTCAGGTTGTATGCTTTTCCAGAGCTGAAGAAGTTTAATTTAGGTTAAGTCGTACCATTAGATAAATCTAAAAATTCCCTGAATGATACCAATATATAGATAACCAGATCATAAGTGAAGGATATGTGAAAAGGAAATTTAAATAGTTACATAATTGTACATGCAAATTAAAGTGATTAGATGGATGAAAGGCATAAAATAGTTAATTTATTTTGGTGTCAATTACACCAGTTATAAACAATGCATGGTTAAGAAGTGAGTTGGATTACAGCTTCCTTCTGCTGTTCCTCAGGGTGTAGAGTATTTAATATGATTTTAGACTTACAAGAATTGTCTGGGTAAATTTCAAGAGCAGCAACTTCCAGCAACCAACTCCTCCTCTCCTTGCCAGAATAATTTTCAACTCTGTAAGCTTGTCAAAGGTACTTAGGAAAGATGAAGGTTGAAGGCAAAAATTGCAGAAGATGGTTTGTCACCTATACTCCTATTTTATCACTGAATGGTACTTTTCTCAGTGTTGTTAGTGTTGATTTACGCTTGACATTGACTGGGATCCTTGTATCTTAGGACATGTCATTGCTTTTCATGGCTGGTCAGAGTTGATATAGTTCACTCAAAGTATGAGGTCTGAGGGTTTAACAATACATGTTTATCAGAAGTGGTGTTATATACAACCCCTGGACATGAGCTATCAAGACCTTTGCATGCCTTCCTTGTGTCTGTCCAGCAGGAACCACTTTTTGTTCGTGACGCACCTTACCGAACGAGAAAGTGAAGCGGGCATCAATAAGAAATCATAAATTTAAATGGCAGCAATGGCTAACACTAACAGTAGTAACTGGGGAGTGAATGAGACATACAAGCTGCTAGAGTTATGGAGCAAAGAGTCAGTTCAATCCAACCTGGTTTCAATGAAGAGGAATATAGATGTCTACAACCAAATAGCTAGTGAAATGAATGGTTTTGGCTACCAGCGGACTGGTTTTCAGTGTCAGAGCAAGATAAAGAAGATGAAGGTTGTGTACAGGAAGCTGAAGGCTAGGGTGGACAGCAACCAGCCCATTATAAAGAAATGGCAATACTACGAAATTTTTGACAAAGTACTTGGAGGTAATGCAGAAGACCTGCCCCAAGTTGCTAGCATTCTTGCGGAGATCATGGGGGAAAGAAATGGAACTGGACTTGAAGATACTGAAGACAGCCATGATGAGGGTCACGAGGATGAACTGCTAGATAATTCTAGGCAATTACAAATTAGATTGACCAGGGAATTGGCTACTTCTGAGGGTTCCTCCTCACCTGTCTCAAGTAGAATGCTTGAAGAACCTCCTGTGCGTTTGGCTTCCAGGTCTCCTCCCCAAAAAGACACCACTAACTCAGACTTCGTTGTGGGTTGCAGCAGTGAAGGGAGGAAACGGAAAAGGGTGGAAAAGAAGAAAGTTGTGGCCCTCTTGAGTGATCTTGTGGAGAAGGTTGTAGAGGCCAAGGTGAAGAGCGACCTCAAAATGGTAGAGCTAGAGGAGAAAAGGATCCGGCTTGAAGAGAAGAGGATGGAAAGGGAATCAGAGCTTCGGCGTGAAGAACGAGAGTTTCAGCTACGTATGCTGCAGTGCATGATGGAATCTCAGCTGGGTAGGGCGTCACAGGACTCTGGTGTTGTCATGAGCAACCATGTGGCCGCTGCCCCCGCCAATCCCACCATCACTTGTCCAACATCTGGTACAGCAGAAACCGAAGTCCACATGCAATTCTGACTTCACACTTTCCTCCTTTCCTCCTTTCCTATTCATTGTCGCTGTCTTACATACTTGGTACACACTGACTCCTTAATTCATCATTTTATTCATTTCTTATATCATACCTAGTGCACAACTCATTTACTCAATTACTGTATTGTGTTGTTTGGGTATACTTTTTGACTTGTATCCTATATTTAGGATATGATAGCAATTATACCACTATTGTGAAAGTTCCTAGGCAGAGTGTTTTTCTCCCTGTACAAATTACAAAACAGCAATTTTATCTTGCTCAATACATGAAGCACAGTTTTCAAGCACTTAAGGAATTATGTCATCAATCAAGGAAGTGTAAATTGTGTACGAACTGTCTACTCAATCCATTAAGTGCTTTGTCTTCTTAGTTCAACTTAATAGCTTCTCAAGTTTAGTTGTATTTGTCCATATGTGTTCAAATCTGGTGCAAATGTGGACAGTCTTGTTTCAAGATCTATATACTGGGCATACAATAACTGACACTGAAATAGAACACTATGGGGGTACAGCTGGCCATTATTTAGTCATGGAAGCAAATTGCCAATTAAATATTCAAACAACCGTCACTGGCCACAGAGAATCTGAACTGGGTCAGAAGGTAAAGGCTATAAGCCTGAAGGTAAGCCGCCAGAGGTAGAGGAGAAGTTATCAGTTACACTCTTTTACTCATACACTCTGGTGACCCGCTGCCACCAGAGTTCGCCCAGATAGCTAGCCTTCTCCCTGAAGTCTGAATTGAGTTTAGGGTTTAAACTAACATTGGGGGAACTAACTGATACGCATGCGTGTCCTGGCTTATATGTCAGAAGACACGCATGCGCACAAATAATGTGGGATGTGGTCACGGAACATCCGACACAAAATAAGCACAACACACCATGACATGCGCATACACTGTAAATTACAAGCACACACTGTGATTTACTATGCTAATAAATAATTATACATATAACTGTCTCTCAATGACACAACATCAATGTTCATGCATTCCTCTTCTCTTTGTTCTTCTTTGTCTTCATCTCTTTCTCGTTCTCTCTCGTCTCTGTCTCCTCTCCGCCCACAAATACAGTTGCGATATTAACTATTAGTAGACGCATGTATGTTTGCCTTTATCACTTCACGTTTGACAAGCATTACGTTTATTTTATGGAGGTATTCATTTGAGAGGGAAGAGATATCTGACAGAAGTCCTGTGCTATGTACCAGACATAGCGTGTCGAGGGTGATTAAAGTATTAGTTTGCAAGGCTAAAATTGTTAAGTTATTAACAATTGGTACTACTCTGTGTAATGATTTGCTGTGGAGCTTTTGCGATGTTGGGATGAGAATGCAGAGAAATATATTGTTTTCTTGTTTGTTATTCTGTAGTTGTCCACACCTGAAGATACAGTGTACGAGTCTGTCCTGGATGATACGCTTACCTCCAAGAGCTCCAAGACAGACCACCCCAGCACCACTGAGAGGTGAATAGGTTTGTAGAGGAACAATGTAATGATTGTGGTAGTAGTGGCGGTAGCTAGATGCTGCTGCTGATGATGCTGATGATGATAATGGTGATGCTGATGATGATGATGATGATTCATGGTGGTGTGTAGTTATATTTGTGATATTCTCCAGTTGTTTAGCAGAAGATGAGAAACAGTGTGAGAATCAGTCTCTGATAGATGTGTCTATGGAGAAACCCAGGATAGTGATTGATGTCACTCCGGTTGCTCTTAGGAAGAAAGCTGCAAAAAGGAAGCGCAAAAATCTAGAGGTGAGTTAGGCTTCCAATGTGCTTGTTGCTACTTGCCAGCTCTGGGGCATTCAGTGACCTTTATTTGGGCAGTTCATAATTTTTATTGCAAATTTTAACATAATGGGGCACAGCTTGACACGTACAGTATTTAGTCATATTTAAAACAATCCATTCCATTTGTAGTTGAAACCCCCCCCCCCCCCCCCCCCCCCCCCCCCCCCCCTTTGGCCCCCCCCCCCCCCCCCCGGTGCCCCCCTCCCCCCCCCCCACGTTCCCCCCCCCCCCCCCCCCAAACTCC
>WLWI01005561.1_pt1 | contig 10500 bp, 6 predicted proteins | sample 6701501 | NCBI WGS metagenome assembly WLWI01 (sample SAMN12718690, study PRJNA515312) | sponge metagenome | isolation source: marine sponge | host: Mycale hentscheli | place: New Zealand: South Island, Marlborough, Capsize Point | collected 2014-11-01
AGGAACCTGTACTCATGGAAACATTTCTGGGCTGCCTTGAAGAAGCCGGTCTAAAATCCTTAATGAAGGATATTCGTGATGAATTGTGATGTAGTCTAGCAAGCCGTAAGTATGTGAGGAGAAAGGATAGGTTATTTGGCCGTATGGTGCTTCAGACCATCGCATGTTTGTTGCTATATATTGCCTTGTCAGTTTTTAAAGCGTGAGGAACTATATAGCTAATGGAACAAACACATAATTGATAGGACACTGCCACTATTGACATGTACGTCATGTACTATGTAACACATGTGCTTGCACATACCATGTTTCATAAAATATGCGAGCACTGTGATGAACTTGCATGCCCATACTTACATATATACATATATAGGCGGCGGAAGCAGTTAAAACTTGGGGGGGCTCAACCTAATTAGCTATAAACTACAGTGTATATCTTTGCTAGAGTTTTGACAAAAACTGTTTGGGGCAGTGTTAGCTAATACACTGTAAATATTATGATTTTTCAATAATTGAATAAACCTTTAATGAAATTTAAGAATGTAATTATAAAAACAAAACAAAAGACAACACACATATAAACATTCACTGTCAAAAAGTTGGGGGGCTCTGCCCCTACTATTCAAAGTTTGGGCGGCTAGAGCCCCCTGAGCCCGCACCTTCTGCCACCTGTGATATTTTATTTACATATATAATTTGAACACAATTATGTTCTACATAGTAGTCATTATTTTTTCAATTTAAACTTACTTAATAGTGAAGTCATGTAGCTAATGAATTTTTTTTGGTATATTTTCACGAATAAATTTAATTTTTTGTTAATATTAATTGCAGGTGGTGGTATGAATTAGGGCAAGTATCTGAATATGGATAAAATTTAAAAGAAGCATCTACTGTTGAACTTTATACAACTGTACTTCCACATTTGTACGTACCTTTTACAATAGATTGACTATTTGCACCGTTTTGTATACTTTTATATACTTTTCTAATAAGATGGGTCACTTATTATATTTATATATTATGTTTATAATAATTGTTATGCAGTTTTGTTTGTTTCTCAAAATAGCTATTGATTTTTGTTTTAAGTGAATAAAATCAATTAGCTATTCATTAACTACAAGAAGCAGGAAAATATTTTTTATTAGGGCTTTTATGAATTTTAGTTTTAATGGAATAACTGAGAAGTTTTTTATGTGGCTATCTCTTGAAGCAACTAATGAATACAAATAATTAATTTTTAATAAAACTAAAATTTATCACTTTTAGTGATATCGCTAAAAGGAGACAAATGACCAGTGGTTTTCCCAAAGTTAGTAAATTTGAAAAACTTGTACTAAAACTAAAATTGAAATTAGTACAGTAGTGAAAACTAAGCCTAAAATTAATCTTGAAATATTTGTTGTCAACATAACTATAACTAGAAAACCAAATGTAAATGTTCAACCAAAACAACAGTAGTTGGACTAATAAAGGCAGAGGATATTACAGGTGGGTCTATTCATGAGGTTCTTAACCTCCATAAGAAGATATTATGACAGTCAAATTCAGACTCTAAACGAACTGAGCCTTCACTTACAGAAATTATTTCTGGGTCAGGTGAACAGGTGAACAACAACATCAGTGAAATGGCTGACAGTGTGTTCATGAGGGGATCTGAAGGAACAAATGTAGCTATATTGGCTTTATTTTTCTCGGCTCCTTCCTGCTGAAGACCTGGTGTACTGTATGCTACTCAGAGTAACTACGCTTCATTTGAACGGTCTTGTCGAGGCGGTCCAGAAAATTCCCTTTAAAAACTTTAGAGCAAGCAGGAAAGTATGCAGTTTCAAAACTCAATAGAATAGTCTATAGGAATAAATAAAACCTTACAATAATTGAAATTTTAACAAACAAATAGAAATTATAAAATTCATGAATAAGATTATATGAAAGATTCAGTGTGAGGACATAAAGTAGTACTGGAATGTGTGACCATAGCTAAAGGTGTAAGTGATGTACTGGATTTTTCACATTACTGTTGAGAACTTCAGAAGTTCGTAACACTAAGAAAGTAAGAATAGAGTAAAAGTACACACTTAAGCACATAACAATCGGACTTACTTGAGGAGGCGTTCAGTCGCAGTCCTGCGCATCTTTTCCTCTAAGATTTGTGCCACATTAGTAGCTCTGGATCATCCTCTGCAATATTCAGCCAGTTTTAGCATGCACACAACTAGAAACTCATATAAACGATAAAATACGAGTGGTTAGTTATAACCAGGCATATATTAAATACAGCTGCAGAAGAAACTGCCATCCCACGATAAACTACGAGTGGTTAGTTATAACCAGGCATATATTAAATACAGCTGCAGAAGAAACTGCCATCCCTAGTGAAAATTCTTGACAAGTTAATCTAAGATCTTACAGGATTTAGTGGGTATTGGCAAGATTTATCATGGGTAAGATAGGCCATTATATTTTCTTGCTAGTTCCTGTTAGTGCAAAAGATTAATAAGAAACATCACTCACAAACCTGCAAGAACACACACAATTATTTTTATTAAATTTCTTGGAAAATGATTTATAATCTTACTAGGGTACCTTACCATGTGTGTTCCTGCAAGATTATATAAGATCTATTCCGTGACATTTCATGTTATATCATGGAAGTGTTTCACTTGTGTAATCCTGCACGATTACACAATATCAATTCCATCTGTGATCTTGCAAGATTGTTATAGTATATCATATCATGCTTGAATATAATTTTCCTGTTTGTGTTGTCCTTATCGTAATGAAATAATGAAATATTAAATCTTATGTAAGGTTATATAACAATATAATACGGCTTATCTGAACATAATATGGAGGATTGTGATTAATGACTATTAATATTAGTGGTGCCCATAGTTATTAGGAATAACAATTACATATGAATGTGAAGGAACAGATACGTGAATATATTTTGATTTCAAATCTGAGACTAGTATGACAAAAACTGGAAGGAGAATATCTTGAACTTCTACAATTAAGCAAGTAATAAGATCAGATGATATGTACTTATTTAATCAGGATTTTCAATTTATTGAAGTACAGATTTATTAGTTATTTTAAATAGCTTGATTAGAGCTAGTGGAGATCATATAAATATTTCAGCATTAGCTCTGCAGCTGATATTTCAGCCTCACACAACTCAGGCTTGAGTAGAATATTATATAGCACATAGCTACAAGCAATGAGAAGTGGTGTATATAGAGTGGTGGCATTTTGGATACACATAAGATTGGTTGTGAGTAGTAGAGTAACCAGTTACGATACTCACTAGCCTTCCTGTGAGAACCAGAAGTTCCATTGGAGGTTTTTTCCCGCCAACCCAAACAGATAGTACTACTACTAAATTGTCCTTATTCCACTGAATATTAGACTTGAAATTCTACAAACTTTAATGACTGGCCAAATGGTGGTATTAGATGACTTGAAAAGAGATATACCATCAGTATTAAAGGAAATTCCACAAGTTCCATCATTAAGGTCCTTTAAGTTTCCTAAGATAAAAGTTTTGCTATTGTAGTTTTACTGATACACATTAATTAATCCCTAGCAACTGTACATAGAATGAGAATACAAGAATACTGTGTTCACTTAAATATTATGTAGTGTTGGAGGTGCTTCAGTATTGAGTAGGAAATAAAACATGTAAGCATTTACAGAAGACAAGAATTGCTCCAAAATTCTTTTAACCAAACCAATATTATTATGTTTTTCAGACCATATGATGCTAGATATATACTTACAAGTAACCAAAGAGTGTATAATCTTTATGTGGATGTATGTGATTGGAGAGTTTAATTATGCAACTACGAGTTTAATCCAGATTTAAACTTTATTGCTTTAATTATTGATCTAGATTATACAACTTCTTACTGGCAAATACTCTTTGTACTCCCTTTACAGCATCTAACTCTAGAAGGATGTTGGGTTCCATTTTTTGACATGAGATTTTGATGCAATACTTTTGACTATCTTCTAGTTGAACATCACAGTCAGCACAAAATCTTTGCTTCGATTTATAGGATGATGCAGTCTTAAAGAAATTTTTTTAGATCATATAAAGTTTGAGGCAATGTATTATTGGGTGAGCAGATGAGTTGGAGAAGTTCAAGTAGTTTTCCAATAGTAGTAAAGGGTAAGCGACAAGCACGTTTGAACTCCATGATAGCACATAGTACACCACACAAAGTTATTGTGACATTTTCATATATGGGGTCAAAAAGATTTGTGACATTGACATCACTGGAAGCATAATCTGCTTGTTTCAACTGATCAAAAATGTCATCATCAGAGCCCATAATTATCAACAATGCTATCAAAATCACTCTCATTACTGTCTAAAGAGGCTGATTCATAGTCTGGAGTCTGCCTTTCATCTAAGGGGCTAGTGTCCACTGAACAGACTTCATTCTCAATACCTAATTGTTCCGATGGTAATTGTGTTGAATTACTAGCACCGTCTACAGCACAATCTGATTCATTTGCATTATTAGAAACAGATGAAATATTTTGACTAGGTGACATTTGATGTCCTGGGGTTCTTCTTTCCTGTTTAAAAAAGTATGCTCTAACAAACATGTCGCAACTCTGCAACTGATGCAGTGATTAAGTCTGATACCTAAATTTACATGCTTGTAGTGAGTTCTATTAAAACCTTAGTAGGAATATGTATTAACAGCATATGATGACAATTGGCCCTCCTCTATTTAATTTAAATATCATAATAATGTGTCTAAGACATTATTGCTCACTTCTGTTATACTTTTTATTCATCAGTTCAACCTTAAATAAGATGACTTGGCATTATTTGTGCACCCTAAAATATACCATCCTACCTTTTAATTCTCCACCAAGAGGTCATTGGAACTGCAAACTTTGGGTTTCTGAGATATTTTTTTGTAAGGCCCCCTCCTATTTCCTCTCCCTTCCATTCTCTACAGAGTTGTAGAACTCAAGAATTCAAACCTACCTTCTTTTTTTATCTCTTCCAACCCAGTCCACTTATCAGGCGTGTGCTACTAATAATGTAAGTACACAACTGCAGCAGAAAAAGCTACCAAGTACCTGATTTTCCTGGCTGTCCCTGCCATCCTGACTGTCCTGTAATCCCTGAGAATCTCTTATTCACTGCCAGGCAAAATGCAAAAAAGGCCCTTCCTATCTTCTGATGAAGAGTCTAATGAAGACTGTGATTTAATAATTGATGCGACATCTGAAGTAGTGGTAGAAACCACACCTCAACTGGAACCAATGAAACCGAAACCTACATGAAGAGCTGTTACCAACAGAGGTTACAATTCCTTCATAACAGATGAGCAGTTTAATGCCAATATGAGAAATAGTAAGTATCCAAAAACTGTACAGTTATACAATAAGCTTATTTTTAATCAACAGAGAAAATCCTCGTCAGATGTAATCAGACAGGGAAAACATTTAAAACAAAAGTGATTGCTTTGAGTAGGGAAGATATAGTAAACCACTCACACCGAGTGACTAGGCTGAAGGTGCTCAACTTATCTTGGACATCAACAAAAAGTCATATTCAGTGAAGAGGTGCAATCTAGTAAGTTTGATTTGTAATGAATTGATTATTTATTATTATGCATGTAATTTAATTTGGGAAAAAATGTATAAGCATAGTTGCAGGATTATACTATAAGTACAAGTATAATTTGAACATCTACTGAGATCGTACAAGGAGAATTAATTAGCTACTTTAACCTGTTTTAAATGTCAGACTTTAAGTCATATTTTATACATGTATAAAGTTACGTGGTAATGAGTCAAAGTGATGAGTTTATATAGTGGAGTTTATATAGTGGAGCCTAGTCCAGTAATAATGAAAAGTGATAGCATAACGAGCACTTAGTGGTATGTTAGGCATTCATCCGGTTATCATTGAGTAAATGCATAGATCTGTAGGTAAATTAAATTATATGGTACAGTTAAGATGTTGTATTTTAATGTATAGCTTCTAGGAAGGCTAGTAATGGTGGCAGTGTGGTGTCTGTGGAACCCTCAGGCTCAGAAGCTGAAGTGTCAGAAATACTAGAGTCTGCCAAAGATTCCGTAAGCCTCTCTATTTTTTCCCATTTTTGTCAAGTGTGCTTGAAATTATAGACCTATATAATATGTGTATTAGTTTGCTCATAGAGGTAACCGAGCAGAAAGAAATTCGATCCTAAAGCCCAGCAACAGATGTTTGAAATGCTAGAAAAAATCAGACGAACCCTATAAAACAAACTTGTTGACAAGATAGAAGTGAAGGGAATAAAGGAAGAAGATCCCAAGTACACTGTGAGTATTATCTATAGAAGTGCGAGAATATAAACATTGAAAATTACAATTTAATATTATCATGTTCAAGTGAAACCAATTTTGTTTCACTGGCAACTAATACCCACCAACATTACCTGCACAGTGTTGGATTATTAAATTAATTTTAGCTGTAGTTGTCATTTATACTCAACATTAACTCAAAATGTAAATGCATTATGTTTAGGTCAATGGAATAAATATTCTGCAAATTCCAGCATGGGATGCTTATGCATATGGAAGAAGTGTTTAGAAGCACTCTTCAACAAGGAAGACCTCTCAAAATCAGTTGTGGTGCAGTCCTCAAAAAGTAAAAAAATAGAAAACTGATTTCATTGGAAGAAAATGAGACTACAAGACGTTCACAATTATTGGAGGTTGAAAAACAACTGCAGACAAAAAGTTATAAGTAGTATACTTTTATCGTTAAGAAATAGACTTGCTAAAGAAATGAGGGCTACAGGGCTCTTTCAGAAAAAAAGAACTGGGGAGGGGGGGGGGGGGCTCATACGACACCAGTCGAGACTCCCCTAAATTTGCCCCTGCTGATATGGTTATGGTGTAGTCTTACTCTATACCCAGTTTTGAGCATAGGAGAATTGAGGGATGAAAGGTCACTGTTGGGAATACATATAAGTATAATTTTGACATTCATGTGGTTGTGGTTTCAAGCTTGGTGACTTTTAAAAGCTAAGATTTATCAGATGCAACAATCAGACACAGGACATGACAATAATAAAAATGTGTGAAAACAAACTGAGAACACAATATTATTTTATAGCTAGACATATAAAGTCTTCAAATTGGAAATTAGAATATTCACATACTATTAATGTGAGGATATTACTTACCAGATAAGGGAAATTACATTACAGTTCCAATTTAAATTTAATCTTATATAATTTTACATTTAAGGATTATGGCTGAGAGAAGACAGCCATAAGAACCAGTACCCGGCCTCTTGTAGATAGCCTAGCAGAGGAAGACATTGAGAGCATGGCTGATGACTTGAGAGATAACAAGATCATATAAAGTTTGAGGCAATGTATTATTGGGTGAGCAGATGAGTTGGAGAAGTTCAAGTAGTTTTCCAATAGTAGTAAAGGGTAAGCGACAAGCACGTTTGAACTCCATGATAGCACATAGTACACCACACAAAGTTATTGTGACATTTTCATATATGGGGTCAAAAAAATTTGTGACATTGACATCACTGGAAGCATAATCTGCTTGTTTCAACTGATCAAAAAGTCATCATCAGAGCCCATATCAACAATGCTATCAGAATCACTCTCATTGAGGCTGATTCATAGTCTGGAGTCTGCCTTTCATCTAAGGGGCTAGTGTCCACTGAACAAACTTCATTCTCATTACCTAATTGTTCCGATGGTAATTGTGTTGAATTACTAGCACCGTCTACAGCACAATCTGATCCATTTGCATTATTAGAAACAGATGGAATATTTTGACTAGGTGACATTTGATGTCCTGGGGTTCTTGCTTTCCTGTTTAAAAACAAAACAAAAAGTATGCTCTAACAAACATGCCGCAACTATGCAGTGATTAAGTCTGATGCCTAAATTTACATGCTTATGGTGAGTTCTATAAAAACCTTAGTAGGAATACGTATTAACAGCATGTATATGACATTTGGCCCTACTAATGTGTCTAAGACATTATTGCTCACATAAAAAATATTTGTCTGCTATACTTTTTATTCGTCAGTTCAATCTTAAATAAGATGACTTGGCATTATTTGTGCACCCTAAAATATACCATCCTACCTTTTAATTCTCCACCAAGAGGTCTTTGGAACTGCAAACTTTGGATTTCTGAGATAATTTTTTGTAAGGCCCCCTCCTATTTCCTCTCCCTTCCATTCTCTACAGAGTTGTAGAATTCAAGAATTCAAACCTACCTTCTTTTTTTATCTCTTCACAACCCAGTCCACTTATCAGGCATATGCTACCAATAATGTAAGCAGCAAAAACAGCTACCCAGTACCTCATGTTCCTGGCTGTCCCTGCCATCCTGACTGTCCTGTAATCCCTGAGAATCTCTTATTCAGTGCCAGGCAAAATGCGAAAAAGGCCCTTCCTATCTTCTGATGAAGAGTCTAATGAAGACTGTGATTTAATAATTGATGCGACATCTGAAGTATAAGTGGTAGAGTTGTGGTGCAGTCCTCAAAAAGTAAAAAACCACCTCTTGACAAAGAGAAAGTGGAACTGACGTTTGGTAAGTGGAGCGTCTATCCTATGCCTGTATTATAATTATTAATTTTAATATTCAGATTGCATTCGGCACAGGTATCTTGACTATCATCATTCAAAGATGATGACGACACTAGGACAGAAATGCTGAGATTGTGGCCGAGACAAACAAGCTGAACTTTGAGGAAAAACAAATCAAAGATGTGAAATATTGATCAAATTTGTTAAAATAAATATATGTACTGGGCAAATACTTCAGTTGTGGGATCTTGACCCTGTGGGGTCATATAATTTTGGTAAAGAATAGGTTTTTTCATGATCATTTAGGGATCATGGATTATTCGTAAAAATCAGGATCTTGCATGACGTTTAGAGATCATGGAATTCCAGTGACCAACTAATTGACAATGTCACCACAAACTTGGCAGAGTCATTGATGCATGTGCATACAAACTATGATGGGGGAAAAGTCATTAACCTCTCTCTATCTGGGCTTATGGCAGCACAGTTGTATTAATGGTGCTGGTTTGCAACACAACATGGGCAAAGAGTAGCGACCTGTGGCACGAAGCAGATAACACACTTTTCTCCAACAAAGATTTCACGAATTCATCTCAACAACCTGCTAAAAAGGCAAGCAGTGAAAAGGGAAGACAAGGAAGGACAGTATTAAGCAGCAAAGATCAATGTGATACATGTGGGAGTAGGCCCACAGGAAAAACAAGAGAAGAAGAAGATCAAGAAGAGCACGCATAATCAGAACTGAAGGATGGACAATACTTATTGTCCACCCAAGAGCCTAGTCATAAACATGTTTACTGGTTGTCTGTGTATGTCATGAGAACATTGTACTTGTTAATTTATTGTTGTATTGTTGAGTGTGTAGTGTTAAGTGGTGGGTGCTATGCCACACCATCTAGAACTTTCTCATTGTTGTAAATCATTGTTCACTGTCATCTATTTAAGCCAAACAATACAACAATAAATTAACAAGTACAATATTCTCATGACATACACAGACAACCAGTAAACATGTTTATGACTAGGCTCTCGGGTGGACAATAAGTATTGTCCATCCTTCAGTTCTGATCATGCGTGCTCTTCTTGATCTTCTTCTTCTCTTGTCTTTCCTGTGGGCCTACTCCCACATGTACCAATAATTTTCCTGTTAGCTATGTACCACACTGTGTGTGTGTCGTATACATTTAAGTTAGCATTTTGAAATACTTTTCTTAGGGTTAAATAATAGCTTGCAGGAGATGTTAAATACGACTTAGAGAAGGTGTAATTTTATCTCTCAGACGCCCAAACTAATGTTATGCTGCCTATACACACTAGTTGGGCCACATTAAAAAAAATTGCACAATTACTACTAATGAAGTAATTACACTGTAATTCTGAGGAACAGACATTATAGCTAGTGAGGACTTAAGTCATACTGAATGTAATGAAAATGATACAAATACTTCATTCTTAATAATATAACACATTCTAAGCCTATAACTCGCCCTCAACTAACAATTAAAAAAAAAAGTATTATTGCTTAAAAAAAATCGTTTTCCCCTTAATCCTTATGAAGTCAAAACCAGCTAGTCTTTCTGTCTATAATGTTCAAACACCAAAGAAATTGAGAAAAAAGCATTCTCTTCTGGAGACCTTCGAGCATGAGCACAACGTTACTACAACCAGGATTTTTATGGGAGTTTTTTTAAACTACTTAATACAGGGGTGGCTCGGGCTCTAAAAAATTAGTCAGGCCAGGAAATGGGTGTGACTAATAACAGGAAGTGGGTGTGGTCCGGAAGTGACTGTAATTACTAATTAACATGTATTTATAACAGTAAGCCTAAAACTGAGACAGGCACCTTTAGTATTGACATTATTTTATTATTATTATTAATATTTCAAAATGAATGATTTCACATAATGATACTAT